>Ga0074195_1000556_pt1 | contig 69229 bp, 71 predicted proteins | sample EPASupsiteHSE623_FD_64525 | JGI IMG/M metagenome (GOLD analysis project Ga0074195, IMG submission 64525) | Bioremediated contaminated groundwater from EPA Superfund site, New Mexico - Sample HSE6-23 | ecosystem: Environmental > Aquatic > Deep subsurface > Groundwater > Contaminated ...
CAATCGATCAAAGAACCGTTGGGCGAACGGGGATAGCTTGGTAATTATACCGACGTTAGTCGGTACGTCCCAAGAAGCCCCCACCTCTGAGCATTAGCAGGTGGTGGGAGTACGTCACATTCCATACGATGTTGTTGTGATTTATCAGCCCCATTTTGGTTGGTGTAAGTTTCATCGAAATATGCTGGAATTTAATGGAAAAAAGATGTTTCCAGATCCCTCCTTTTATCCCATAATGATTCTAAAAGGAGGGATTTTTATTAGTTAATACCTAACGTATGGTGAGAAAATTGCATATTATCAAATGTGTCATTCCAAATTAATGAAAACAAGGGAGGATCTTATGGAAATTGATTTTCACTTTGGTACAACTTATGTCCTGTCCCGTATGGCGGGCTTTACTCCGGACCAGGCGAACATAATCGCCTATTCGTCCCAGTATGTGGATGACGCGGGAACATACTTTGCTAGCCAGGCCTTGAAAATCTTCGAGTGGCATGCAATCTTTTTTGAAAACTATGCCATATTCGAATACATTGATTCATCTCACAGTATGTATGACCCGGGAATGTGGAAGGAACTCGATCAGCACAAGGTGTGGATACCGTTCCATTTCATTCCCGGTGGATTCGGGGACCAATTTATCAAGCAGGCAGTCTGTATCAAGGCGTGGGATATCGAAGCCCAGTGGACCAATCCCATCGCCAAGGATATGGTAGACGAAGTCATCAACAACGCCGGCAATTATTCGTGGGGACTTCACCGTTTGGGTATTACCATGCATGTCCTGGCCGACACCTTCGCCCACCAGAATTTTGCCGGGATCAAATGCGTTGATGTGAATGACGTAAGCGACATCAAAATCAGTTCGCCTCAAGGCTATCCTGTCCCGGGAACGGTTATCAGGAACCTCCCGCCTTTGGGACATGCCCGGGCCGAGCACCTGCCCGATTTACCGTTTGCAGTCTGGAACTACGCTAACAGTGAAGGTAAACGGGTAATCCGGGACAACCCGCATGATTTTACCAGTGCAATTGACATCATGTATAAAGTTTTATCGACTTATAAACAAAAGTATTTTGGTCCCGGGGGACCACCGCCGGAAGATGTTGCGCATGACCGGCAGTTGATTATCTCCATGTTTACCGAATTGACCAGCAAGGACGGGGGCGCTCGGAACCAGGAGTGGGTCAACAGGATACAGCAGGGTAAATTCAAATGCTGCAGCGGAACTGAAAAAGCCCAATATTACTCTGAAGGCGAGAAAAAGTCCTGGTGGGATGAAGTGACGCAATTATGTCCCTGGTCCAGTGATCCGAGATGGTGGGCTTTGGGCTACAGACAATTCAATGATAAATTTATGACCTGTAACTACAAAATGTTTCAGGATGCCCTGAAAGCCCATTTTTACTATGTAACAAAAGTCCTGTTTGCCAAATACAAAGTGTGCGCTCTTTAAAAATTTTTATGAAAAGGAGTCTTTGTATTGAGAAATGAAGCGTTTGGAATAGTCGGAATCGGTACCGACGGATACATTTACGTCAGGGATAACGTGTCGGCATGGCAGCCCATCCCGCGCAGCGGATATGTGATCAGTGTCTCGGTTATGTCAAGCGGGGACATTCTCGGAATAAACAAAAGCAACCAGTTGTGCATGTGGAACAGCCTGGTCGGGGTATGGAACAATTTAAACATAAGCATGTTGATGACAGATGTGACGACCCTGTCGGACGGAACCTACCTATGCCTGGACATGGCCCGCAAGCTCTACAAGAGCAAAACCCTGGGCAATGATTGGGAACCGGTCGTTTCATCCGTACCCATGATAGATATAACCTCACTGCTCGATGGGACCATCCTGGGGGTGGGCAAGGACTTGCAGATTTACACGAGGAATTCCCTGACGGATGATTGGAAGCTGGCGCCGGACAGCGGTCCTGTAATAGGCCTGACGACATTGGCGGGCGGTGAGCTTCTTGGTATTAGAGAGAATTACCAACTGTGCCGGCGGGATTCCCTGAAAAGCCCATGGGTAGACATACCCAACACCGGCGCTGTAATCAGCGTTTCTATACTGTCTGATGGCACTATCCTGGGAGTCGGAACCGGCAACAAAATGTATACGCTGGATGATTACCCGGCGTCCTGGCAATTCCTTTCCGGCCAGCAGGTTCTGTCGAGCATAGCCATTTCCCCGGCGGGAAGATTCCTGGGGGTAGGGCCTGATCACATGTTGTATACGTGCGACACCCTGGATGGGCAATGGACTGTAGTGCCCGACAGCGGCGCCATCACGAGAATTGGCGTCTTAACCGACGGCTCAATAGTTGCTGTCGGCACCGACCAGCAGTTGTATGTCAGGAAAACGATTGACAGCAAATGGCAGATGGTCCCCGAAAGCGGCCCGATTATTGGACTGAGCGCTTTGGATGGTGCCGCCATCCTGGGTGTGACGCCGCAGTTCCAACTTTGTATAAAGGAAACGCTGACCAGCGACTGGATTCCTCTTCCCGCTGACAAGCCTGTCATTAATGTCACGTCAATGCCTGACGGGACCATAATCGGCGTGGGAACGGACAACCGGCTTTACACACGAACATCGCTCCTCAGCCGCTGGATTCCAGTGCCAGACAACGGTTTGGTGATAGATATTTCCTACAAACCAGGGATGGAAGTAAGCTAGTCTTAAATGCTCGTATTTAAAAATGAGAAACAGTGAGGAGGAACAAGGGAAATGGATTTTCTTGATGACTTTTTAGTCAGAGACTCGCTGAGCGACGACGGAACCCGCCCTTCCCAGGGACTTCCGTACGCGTCGCCGGATATGATATGCTACCGGCAGATTACCGACCCCCAGAATTTCTTTAAGTCAAACTACACTCAGGATCCCAATATCGCTGTTGAAATAGGGCAGCCGAATTTTTTCTACGTCCGCGGCAAAAATCTGGGGACAAATACCTTGAGCAGGTATATGTTTGTATTCTGGTCCACCGCCTCTCTTCTCATGGATCCCAGCAAGTGGATAAACAACAAAATGAAGGTGTTAAAAGGTACTCAATGGGTCGAATATGTGGAGGTACTGGATGTTCCGCCGGGGGGCATCGGGGTAGGCAACGACTATTTTACCTGGCAACCACCTACCCAGGAACATACCTGCCTTGTCGGTGTGGCCAGCAGGACTACGATTCCGGAGGTGCCGGATCATTTCGACTCCAACTACACATTTGTCGACTGGGTCAGAAACACCAGGAGTGTATGCTGGAGGAACCTCACCCTGGTTAACCAGTACCCGGACCCGCAATACGTCACCCTGTACCAGTTCGGGAACCTTGACAACAACAATGTACCCATGTTTTTCAAGGTTCAGGCTTCCGACAACATTCCTGCGGGAACCACGATAGCAGCTACGTGCGATCCCCTCGGGATTCATGCCCAAACAATCATCAAAGCGGACGATCCCAATTCGAGAAAGATCTTTACCGGCGGTGACTGCCCGGCCAAATTCAAGGGCACAATCACTGTTGCCGCTTATTTGCCCAAAGGCGCCACATGGCCGCCGAACGGGCAAATATCGACTTGGGCTTATATCTCTGCTCAACTCAATGAGCCGATAGCGGTTTACGGCGCCCATCCAGTGAGGTTGGGCATCCCCAAGGAACACCTGAAAGACTGGGGTGACGGATTACTGACAGAACTGGGCAACTGCAGCTTCAGGTTTATCTAAACCAGGTAAATTAACGACTACCGCGGACACTGAACTTCACCCCCTGAAGTGGACGTACAGGGAAGAATTCCTTGTGGCAGCAACCACTCTAGGGGGTGTTGCTTTTATCTGTTAAACATCAACTACCAACACGTCAGCAGTCTCTTCTTCGTCATACTCAGGGGTGTTGCTTTTATCTGTTAAACATCAACCCCAAAAGCGGCGGTCCAGTGTGCGGTATTGGATGGCCTCGGCAATGTGGGCGGCTTTGATCGTTTCACTCCCGGCCAGATCGGCTATGGAGCGGGCGAAATGATCCGGTCATGGGCTCTGGCGCTCAGCCGCAGCTCGGGATAGACGGATCGAATCAGGCTTTGGGCCTCCCGGGAAAGGGGGGAGAACATCCGGATTTCCACTGGCGTCATTCTGGCATTGGCCGCTGCTGGCTCTAGCCCAAAGCGCTCGTGCTGGCGGTTCCGCGCACCTGTCACCGGCAAACGGATTGTTTCTGAGGTTTCCCCATGGCTCTTTGAATCGATATCCTCATGGTTTAACCTCGGCATCTCAATATGGATGTCGATACGGTCCAGGAGCAGCCCCGAGATGCGGTGAAGGTAGCGCTGGATCTGAAGAGGGGTGCAGGTACACTCCTTGAGGGGAACGCTATAAAAACCGCATGGGCAGGGCTTTATCGAACCGATGAGAATAAAATCGGCGGGATAGGTGATCGCCGCCGCCACTCGTGAGACAGTGACTACGTAGTCCTCCAACTGCTGGCGCAGATATTCCAGGACATCCCGGTGATATTTTGGCAATTTCGTCGAGGAGGAGAGCGCCCTGTGTGGCCAGACTGACTTCACCGGGGCGGGAAATGCGCCCTTCGCCGGGGACACTTGCCACTGATGCGCTATGGTGTGTCGAAACGAAAAGGGCGGTCAGACATTAAGGGGGTTATATTATCCGGCGGATATGTGCGGTTTCAAGCTGCAAAACGTCAATCTTACCCTCGATCCGGTCTAATGCAGAAATCAACCGCTCGTTCACGTCGTTCTGGACGTTTCTGGCGTCAAAGAGAACACGCAGCTTATCGATAACCTCAGTTTCCATCCGGGTTTCCAGTTTGCCCACTTGTGATTCGAGGCGAACCTGCCCGTCATTCAGGCCTTTTATGTCCTCTTGCATGTTCACTATATTCTTGGCGATCACATCGAGCAGATCTCTATCTGTCATAGTCTAAATCCCCCCTTGAAACAAGACTCGTTTCAAAATCGGGCAAATCGATCTCTTACTTCCAATACCAAAATTATACACTAGTGCATTGAGTCCAAACAATAAATTTAAAACTGATTACATGGTTAACCCCAAAAACGGCGGTCCAGTGTCCGGTACTGGATGGCCTCGGCAATGTGGGCGGCTTCGATCGTTTCACTCCCGGCCAGATCGGCTATGGAGCGGGCAACCTTGATGATCCGGTCATGGGCTCTGGCGCTCAACCGCAGCTCACGATAGGCGGATCGCATCAGGCTTTGGGCCTCCCGGGAAAGGGGGCAGAACATCCGGATTTCCACTGGCATCATTCTGGCATTGGCCGCTGCCGGTTCTTTCCCAAAGCGCTGGCGCTGCAGGTCGCGTGCGGCGGTCACCCGCCGGCGGATTGACTCTGATGTTTCCCCGGGGCTTCGGGATTCGATTTCCTCGTATTTGAGCCGTGGCACCTCGATATGGATGTCGATCCGGTCCAGGAGCGGCCCCGAGATGCGGTGGAGGTAGCGCTGGATCTGGAACGGGGTGCAGGTGCATTCCTTAAGCGGGTCGCCGAAGTAACCGCATGGACAGGGGTTCATTGAACCGATGAAAATGAAATCGGCGGGGTAGGTGATGGCGGCCGACACCCGTGAGACGGTGACTACATTGTCCTCCAGCGGCTGGCGCAGGGATTCCAGGACATCCCGGTGATATTCCGGCATTTCGTCAAGAAAGAGGGCGCCGTGTGTGGCCAGGCTGACCTCGCCGGGGCGGGGGACGCGCCCGCCTCCGATGATGCTGGCGGCGGAGGCGCTGTGGTGCGGTGACCGGAACGGGCGGTTGGTGATCAGGGGGTTCTTTCTGGACAGCAGGCCGGCAACGCTGTAGATCTGGGTAAGGCTGATTTTTTCTGCGAAAGTCATCTCGGGCAGAATGCTCGGCAGGCGTCGGGCCAGCATCGTTTTTCCCGAGCCGGGCGGGCCAATTAGGAGGATGTTGTGCCCCCCTGCGGCTGCCACTTCCATGGCTCGCCGGGCTGCCTCCTGCCCCTTCACCTCGGAGAAGTCATTCCCACCTGACGGCGGGCCCGAACCACCGAACAGGGATTGGCGGTCAAGCTGAACACTCTGAAGTTTCCGGCTGCCGTTGATATGCTCAACAGCCTCCTGAAGGGAAGCGGGGGCGACAACGTTTATCCCGTCGAGCAGGGCGGCCTCGGTTGCGTTTGCTTCCGGAACCATGAAGCAGCAGTCAGGTGAGGTGTCACGGGTGGAGCGCAGGGATGCCGCCATCGGAAGGATGCCGGGAATAGGCCGGATTGAGCCGTCCAGGGAAAGCTCGCCCACAACAATGTGGGGGGGAAGTCCACTTTCCGGAAGTTGACCCGTAGCCGCCAGGATTCCCAGGGCTATCGGTAGATCAAAGCCTGTGCCCTCTTTCTTGAGGTCACCAGGGGAGAGGTTGATAGTGATTCTTTTCAAGGGAAACTCCAGCCCCGAATTCCGGATGGCCGCCCGCACCCTATCCCGGGCTTCCCGGACGGAAACGTCGGGGAGGCCGACAATCTCCACACAGGGGAGCCCATTGGCCACGTCAACTTCCACCCTTACGGGATGCCCCTGCATTCCGACCAGGGCGCAGCTGTGAACGGTGGCGAGCATCGCCCCACCCCCTTTTCTGGAAGAAAATGGACAATAGGCAGTAGTTCGACCCGGTTCCCCGAAATTCCTTCCGGGACAAAACTGGTAATGCCTTGATGGGGAGAGGACCCGCGGCTGGATTGCCGGAGAGATTGCCCCGGCAGGGTCTCTGATTGGCCGGGGATATTTGGCCATTAGGGTAAGTTGAAGGGAGGAGAGGCGAATTTGGGCGTGCCCCTAAAATTCGGCCACCCGGGTGGTGGCCTATCGGTCAGGCTTCTTTGATTGCTTCTGTAGGACAGCCGTCAATCGATTCCTGGGCGCATTCTTCTGAGCCTTCCGGAACCTCATCAACGATCGTGTGCGATTTGCCTTCATCATTCCAGTCAAAGACTTCCGGACAGGTATCGACGCAAAGCCCGCATTCAATGCACAGTTCCTGGTCAACAACGACCTTCATCAAGGCACCTCCACTTTTACCGATTTCGCCCATAGTTTATCATTGGGACTGGAAATTTATGCAGCAGGATTAAACTAGGTCCGTGTGTAAATCATTACTCCGGGGGTGATGGAATGCCAATGGAAACAGGCCAAAATTACGAAATGGCTCTTCAACTCGCCCGGCAGGCGTTTGCCGGTCGTGCCCCGGGGGAGATGGCCTCCCGGGCAGGAGCCCAGTTCCTGTCAGATGATCAAGCCATTCTGATCCGTTATTTGAACCGGATGTACCGGGTTGCCTACCCCGGCGGGGAAGTTCAAGGGGAAAGCGGCAGTGAAGGCATCCTTATCGGCAACCGGATTCTAATCCTCCACTATCTGGCGTCGGCCAGTGGTGCGCCCATGGAGAACCGCCTCATTTCATACCGGGAACTTCCGGCGGGAAACGTATACTACAACGCCTTCGCCCGGTTCGGGATAGCCCCCCTGGCTGAGTTCTTCGGAAACCGTCCGGAACTGCTCCAGCGTGCGGGGGCTGTATTAGGGGCCACTGTGATCGGGCTGGGTAATGTTGGTTTGCGGATTCCAGTCCTGCCGGGGGTCCCGGTTACGGTAACCCTCTGGGAGGCAGACGATGAGTTTCCCGCTTCGGCCAACATCCTTTTTGATGCTTCGGCGAGCAGTTATTTACATACCGAAGACCTCGCTTATGTGGGGGAATATACCTCACTCACCCTGAGGCGAATCGGATCCGAGGTTACAGGGGCGTGACCTGACGGCGGATGTGCCTTCCCCAATTTCCGAAACCACGCTTTTGGCTTGTAAAAATCGCGGGCGGCCAAACGCACCCGGCTGTTTCGTGTTCTGGAGACACATTTTTCAAACCCGGCCGGGCCAAAATAAGGATAAAACGGGGAGGTGCTAAATTGCGCACAATTTGGAAAGGGGCGGTCAGCTTCGGGCTGGTCCATGTACCGGTCAAGCTGTACCCTGCCACCGAACACCGGGAAATCAAGTTCAAATACCTGCATGCCAAATGCAAGACCCCCATTAAATACGAACGGCGCTGCCCAACCTGCGGGGTGGAAGTCCCCCTTGAGGAAATAGTTCGCGGTTACGAGTACGAAAAAGGCAGTTATGTGGTGTTTAGCGAGGAAGATTTTGAGGACCTGCCGGTAGCAACAGACCGGACGGTGGCCATTATGGATTTTATCAACCTGGAAGAAATTGACCCCATCTATTTCTCCAAATCATACTACCTGGTGCCAAACGATGGGGGTCAGAAGGCGTATGCCCTTCTCCGCCGGGCCATGAAGGAGTCGGGGAAAATAGCGGTGGCCAAGGTAGCTCTTCGGGCCCGGGAATCCCTGGCGGTGCTCCGGGTGTACGAGAACTGCCTGTTGATGGAGACCATGCTCTACCCGGACGAGATCCGGTCGGCAGGCCATCTTTCGGAGCTGCATTTCGATGAGGGCAGGCTGCACGACAATGAGATAAAGATGGCAGTAAACCTGATCAATAACCTGTCGGAAGAGTTTCACCCGGAAAAGTACACCGATGAGTACCGCGAGGCTTTGATGGCCCGGATTGAAGCTAAGGTTGAAGGCCGGGAAGTGGAGGTTGCCCCCCATCCGGAAGCCGAAAAGGTGGTAGATTTGTTAGAGGCCCTGCAGGCAAGCATTCGGTTGACCCAGGGCGACAGGAAAGCCAAGTCGAAACGGGCGGGAAAGGCCCGGGGGGCAGTCGGGGCGGGGGTCAAGCCCAAGGCGTCCAACGCAGTTGCCCGAACGGCAGCAGATCCCCCCGGGTCTGGGACGGATGCCAGGGCTGCGGGGGCTGCGGGGCTTGCGGGGGAACCTAAGAAGGCACAGGGCCGTAAGCGCAAGACGTCTTGAGGGGCGACCGAAAGGGCTGGAGCTGTTACGGCGACAAGCTGCAGTGAGACGACTGAGACAATCGTGCCGCTGATGCGTCGCCACTAGGGGGATGACAATGTTCGCAGGGGGTGGCGGAGTTACCCCCAAGCGAGCGATTGGGATGAGTTTCTTCAAAGGAGCGCAGGTGAGTGAGGGTAAGCGAGCTCATCTGAGACCAGGGCGTTTCATCTGCAGAAGTGATTCAAACGTCCTGGCGAATTGAGCGACCCGAATGAAACGAGCTCATTCCAACCGTGCGAATCACTGTGAGCGGAGGGTAACCTGCCACCGCTATAAAGTATTTTCAGGACAGAAGGGAGAGGGTCCCTTGAAGGTGCGGGTAAACATTGACGGCCATCACCTGGACCTGTCCAACCTGGACAAGGTGTTCTGGCCGGATTTGGGCTTAACGAAGGCTGATTTAATCAGACATTATACCACAGTCGGACCTTTCATCATCCCTCACCTTCGGGACCGGCCCCTGGTGATGAGCCGCTACCCGGATGGGGTTGAGGGTGAAACCTTTTACCAGAAGGAATGTCCCGAATATGCCCCGGAATGGGTTAAGACCGTGGCCGTCCCCTCAACCGGCAAGCGTAGCATTGTCAACTACATCGTCTGCAACGACCTGGGTACCCTTCTTTGGGCAGCCAATCAGGCCTGTATCGAGATGCACCCCTGGCTGTCTCGGGTCAGCAGCCTCGATCATCCAGACCTCTGCGTCCTTGACCTCGATCCCAACCCTCCGGCCGGTTTTGCAGACGCGCGGCAGACGGCTCTTATCATCCGGGAGATTCTTGCCCGGTTTCAACTACGGGGATATCCCAAGATCTCCGGCGCCACCGGTATCCATATTTACCTGAATGTCGGGGGCCGCTATTCCTACCAGGAAATTAGGGAGGCGTTGGGCTATCTGGCCGCCTTGGTCGTTCGCATCGATCCGGACAGGTGCACCATTGAGCGAAAAGTTGCCGACCGGGGCCCGAAAGTCTATATCGACTACCTGCAAAACGTAGAGGGGAAGACAATCGCGTCGGTGTACAGCGTCCGGCCCATTCCCAAAGCCCCGGTTTCCACTCCTGTTGACTGGTCGGAGTTGGAGGATCCCAAATTATCCTCTCAAAGTTTTCACATGGGAAACATCAAGGCCCGGCTCAAGGAAAAAGGGGACCTGTTCCACGGAGTTCTCACAGATACCCAGTCCCTGGACGAACTGTTGAGGCTGGCCAGGGACCGGGTAGGCCTGATCTGACAGTTCCGGTCGGGGCTTTTGTTCTAATCTTTTTCCCCGGGACCTGGCAAAAACAGATCTTCATCATAACCTTGCAGGAAAAAACTGGTGTCCCCCGAATTAAATGAAGTAGCTTTAGGGGGGGAGGCCAAACGCCATGGATAAACCGGCCTATTGGGTGGCCCTGAGCAAGGTACCCGGGGTTGGGGTGAGGCGGTTTACTCAGATGATCGACTACTTTGGCAGCCCCAAGGTGGCATGGGAAGCCGGTACCGCCGAGCTTGCCCGCGTTCCCGGGCTGCCCCAGGCGGCAGCCCAGGCCCTGATCGAAACCCGGTCGCGGCTCGACCCGGAACAGGAATTCGCTGAACTGGGCCGCCGCGGCATAAAGGTCCTGGTGGTAGCTGACCCGCATTACCCGGCCAATCTAAAACGGATTTATGATCCTCCACCCGTTATCTACTATCGGGGTGAGATCAAGCCCGAAGACGATCAAGCTGTCGCCATCGTGGGTTCCCGCCGCGCCACCGCTTATGGGAAGACAGTGGCTCACCGTCTGGGGGCGGATTTGGCCGAAAGCGGCGTCACCGTTGTCAGCGGCATGGCCAGGGGGATTGACACCCAGGCGCACCTTGGCGCCCTGGACGCGGGGGGCAGGACTATCGCCGTACTGGGGTCCGGACTGGATAACATTTATCCTCCCGAGAACGCCGGTCTGATGCACAGGATCGAAGCCGCCGGAGCAGTGCTTTCCGAATTCGCCCTGGGAACTCCACCGGATGCCGGAAACTTCCCCGTGCGCAACCGGGTGATCAGCGGTCTGTCTCTCGGAACCGTAGTTGTCGAGGCCGGGGAGAACAGCGGGGCCCTGATCACCTGCGACTTCGCCCTGGAACAGGGCAGGGATGTTTACGCCGTTCCCGGTCCGGTGACAAGCCCTGCCAGTCGGGGATGCCATCGCCTGTTGAAGGAAGGTGCCAAACTGGTGGAAACTGTCGTGGACATTCTCGAGGAATACAACATTCAGCCGCTGTTCGCCGGAGAATCTCGGGGAACCCCGGCTGTCAGCAAAGAGGAGCGCTCGCTCCTGGAGTTGTTAACCGCCATCCCCCGCCATTTGGACGAACTGATTGCGGACACGGGCCAAACGGCGGCAGAAGTCACCGCTGCCCTGACTTTCCTTGAACTCAAGGGCCTCATCCGGCAGCTTCCCGGAAAATTTTATTTTCGCTCTTCAAAGTGAGGCCAAAATGGTTATAATATTATCTTAGTATCTCCCTTAACCGAGGTGAGCGCAATTGTCCAAGGTTCTTGTGATTGTCGAATCACCAGCAAAAGCCAAAACCATCTCCAAGTTTTTGGGCCGAAAATATGTGGTCCGGGCATCAATGGGACATATTCGGGACCTGCCCCGGAGCCAGTTCGGCGTGAACGTTGAGGCCAATTTCGAGCCGAAGTATATTACCATCCGCGGGAAGGGCGATATCATTAAAGAACTTCGCGCCGAGGCCAAGAAAGCGTCCCGGGTTCTCCTCGGACCTGACCCCGACCGTGAAGGTGAGGCCATTGCCTGGCACCTGCAGCACATCCTCAACATTGAGGAAGAATCCGCATGCAGGATCGAATTCAATGAAATCACCAAGGCGGCGGTAGAAACAGCGGTGAAAAAGCCGCGAATTATCGACGTTGATCGTGTAAATGCCCAGCAGGCACGGAGGATTCTCGATCGCCTGGTGGGTTATAATTTAAGCCCGCTGCTGTGGCGGAAGGTGAAGCGGGGGTTGAGTGCCGGAAGGGTACAGTCCGTGGCCGTACGGTTGATCAGTGACCGTGAGGAAGAGATCAATGCGTTTGTGCCGGAAGAGTACTGGACCGTGGAAGTCCTGTTGGCGGCCCTGAATGGGGAGTTGACTGCCAGGCTCCAGTCCCGTGGGGGCAGGAAACTGGAGATATTGGATGAGGCTTCTGCCAAGAAGACCCTGGCTGCCCTTCGGAAGGCACAGTATTTTGTCGATTCCGTCAAGAGCAGGGATAAACACCGCTCCCCCGCACCTCCTTTTACCACCAGTACCCTGCAGCAGGAGGCCTACCGTAAGCTGGGCTTTACCTCCAGGAAGACGATGCGGATAGCCCAACAGCTTTACGAAGGTCTCGATTTGGGACCGGAGGGCACAGTCGGCCTAGTGAGCTATATCCGGACCGATTCCACCCGGATATCGGATACTGCCCGATCCGAGGCCCAATCGTTTATTACAGCCAGGTTTGGCCGGGAATATGTGCCCGCTGAAGCCAGGCAGTACGCTGCCAAGGGGAAGGTGCAGAACGCCCATGAAGCCATTCGCCCCACATCGGTGAATCGGGTGCCCGACAGCATGAAACCCTTCCTGACTTCAGACCAGCACCGGTTATACCAGCTGGTCTGGGAACGGTTTCTGGCCAGCCAGATGAGTTCGGCCGTCCTGGAAACGACCACAGTAGATATTAAGGCGGGGGAATATGGTCTGAGGTCAACAGGTTCTATTATCAAGTTTCCCGGATTTATGAAGATGTACATTGAGGGGCGGGACGACGAAACCCGCGAGGAGGAGGGTCTCCTGCCGCGAGTTTCCGAAGGCGAACTCCTCAAACCGTTAAAGTTCAACCCCAAGCAGCATTTCACCCAACCGCCGCCCAGGTACACGGAAGCCACCCTGGTCAAGACACTGGAGGAACTTGGGATCGGACGGCCGAGTACCTATGCCCCTATTATTGAAACGATCCTCTACCGCGGCTATGTGGAGCGGAAAGAAAAGCAGTTTCGCCCCACCGAACTTGGGGTTTTGATAGTTGCTTTGTTGAAAGATTACTTTACTGACATTATAGATGTTGATTTTACCGCCACCATGGAACAGAAGCTCGACCAGATTGAGGAAGGAGAGCTGTCCTGGCAGGGCGTGGTGGAGAAGTTCTATTTCCCCTTTAACGAGTCGCTCAAAGTGGCCGAAGACAAAATCGGAGAAGTCGAAATCCATGATGAGGTATCAGACCAGATCTGCGAAAACTGCGGCCGGAACATGGTGATCAAGCACGGTCCATTCGGGAAATTCCTGGCTTGTCCCGGGTTCCCGGAATGCCGTAATACCAAACCGATCCTGGAGGAAATTGGAATCAACTGCCCGGAATGCACCGGCAAGGTGGTTGCTCGCCGGAGCAAGAAAGGCCGGAAGTTTTTCGGCTGCAGCGACTTTCCCCGCTGCCGGTTCGTCTCCTGGTACCAGCCGACGGACAAACGATGTCCGGTATGCGGCAGCGTGCTTGTGGAAAAGCCCTCCCGGCAGAAAGGGACCAGGATCGCCTGTTCCCACAAAGGATGCCGGTATGAGGAAAAGCAGGCAGGAACTGCCCCGGCCAGAGCCAAGTCAACCTCCGCCCGCCAGTCCAAACCAGTTCCGGAAAACTAGCAGGCTGGGGAGTGATTCATACGGGGAAACAGGGGATTGCCGTAATCGGTGGCGGCCTGGCCGGTACCGAAGCCGCATGGCAGGCGGCATCTTTTGGTGTCAAAGTCAAGCTTTTTGAAATGAGGCCGGTGACCATGACCCCGGCCCATCACACCGGGCTCCTGGCAGAATTGGTCTGCAGCAATTCACTGCGGGCGGAAGGGCTGGCCAACGCAGTTGGGGTTTTGAAAGAAGAAATGCGACAGGCGGGGTCCTTGATCATGAGGTGCGCCGACGCCCATCGAGTCCCCGCCGGCGGGGCACTTGCCGTGGATCGGGAACAGTTTGCCAGGGCAGTAACGGAAGCGATGGAGTCCCATCCTGATATTACGGTCGTCAGGGAAGAGGTCGCTGAACTGCCTGCAGAGGGGGTGGCTGTGGTGGCCTCCGGCCCTTTGACCTCCCCGTTGCTGGCCGGGAACATCCAAAACCTGACCGGGGCGGAGTACCTTTATTTCCATGATGCTGCCGCCCCTATTGTTAGCGCGGCTTCAATCGACCGCTCGAGGGTCTTTTCTGCCTCAAGGTATGGGAAGGGACAAGGGGAGTATTTAAACTGCCCCCTGGACAGGGACGAGTACGACCGTTTCTATGATGCCCTGATGACGGCAGAAGTCCACCATGGAAAGGATTTCGAAAAAGAGACCTTCTTTGAAGGCTGTATGCCGGTGGAAGTGATTGCCTTGCGGGGGAGGGATACGCTCCGGTACGGCCCCATGAAGCCTGTGGGCCTCATCGACCCCCGCACCGGGAAACAGCCGCATGCTGTAGTGCAGCTGCGCCAGGACAACGCAGCGGGAACTTTGTTTAATCTCGTCGGCTTTCAAACGAGGTTGACCTGGCCGGAGCAGAAGCGCGTGTTCGGTATGATTCCCGGTCTGGAACAGGCCGAGTTTGTTCGCTACGGAGTCATGCACCGGAACACTTTCCTGAATTCCCCACGGGTGCTTCGGCCCACCCTTCAGTTCAAGCCATGCCCGTCGATTTTCTTCGCCGGGCAGATAACCGGGGTGGAGGGTTATGTGGAATCAGCCGCCAACGGGATTGTCGCCGGGACCAACGCTGCCCGGGCGGCCAGGGGGATAGACCCCCTGGAGTTCCCACCGGAAACCGCCCACGGCGCTCTGTGCCGTTACGTTAGTTCGGCTGATCCGGGCAGCTTTCAGCCCATGAATATCACTTTCGGGCTGCTGCCCCCGGGACCACACCGGGTTCGCAACAAGCGGCAGCGAAATACTGAGGTGGGAGAAAGAGCCCTCGACTTTATGACAAATTTCTTGAAAATTCGTCAGGTTTGACTTGTACAGATTTCCGCTATATGTTAGGATAACTCTCAAGAAGCGGGTGAGACTGATGTTCAGCTCTCTGGATATGTTTGAAACATACCTGAAGGTGGAGAAGAACGCGTCTTCTCTGACAGTTGCCGGATATCGGTCGGACCTTCTTCAGTTTATTGAATATTTGAGCGGCCTGTTGCAGGTGGAGGCGGAGGAACTGCTGCCCGGTGGGGTTAACCACCTGGTCGTGCGCCAGTACCTCGCCCACTTGCAGAAAAAAGGGCTGGCCCGCACCAGCATTGCCCGTAAAATCGCCGCTCTGCGGTCCTTTTTTCGGTATCTCTGCCGGGAACAGCTGGCGGAGGTAAACCCCGCCAAAGCCGTTTCTACCCCTAAACTGGAAAAGAGATTGCCGACGTTTCTGTACGCCCAGGATGTCGCCCTCCTCTTGGGGACCCCCGATCCCGGAACAGCTTTGGGTTTGAGGGATAGAGCCCTACTTGAGCTGACTTACGGATCTGGTTTGCGAGTGAGTGAAGTCGTTGGGCTGAACGTGGACGATCTGGACCTGGGCGTAGGCTATGCCCGGGTCTTTGGAAAAGGCGCCAAGGAGCGGGTGGTGCCCGTGGGTTCGCATAGCGCTGCCGCTCTGGAACTGTATCTGGAGCGAGGGCGCCCCCAGCTGTTGCAGCCGGTCGGGAGGGAAGATGCGTTATTCCTCAACCGTTTCGGCGTCAGGCTGACATCAAGGGGGGTCAGGGATCTGGTCTGCCGGCATGTGGCCAAACTGGCCTTGGCCTGCCATGTTTCCCCTCACACCCTGCGGCATTCCTTTGCCACCCATATGCTGGACGGGGGAGCAGACTTGAGAACCGTGCAAGAATTACTCGGGCATGTGAAAATGTCCACAACCCAGATATACACTCATGTTACCAGGCAGAGACTGAAAGATGTTTACCGTTCTACACACCCTCGTGCCTGAGTAAAATCTCCTAAGGGGTGAGTTTTGTGTTTCAGGGAACAACTGTTGTGGCGGTGCGTCAAGGGGACTCCGTGGCCATTGCCGGCGACGGTCAGGTTACTTTTGGCAATGCGACTGTGATGAAACACAAGGCCAAGAAGGTACGGAGGCTTTATAACGGACAGATCTTGGCAGGGTTTGCCGGATCTGTCGCTGACGCTTTTACCCTATTTGAAAAGTTCGAAGGAAAACTCGAGGAATATCACGGCAATCTGGTTCGCGCTGCCGTGGAGTTGGCTAAGGACTGGAGAATGGATAAGGTTCTGCGCCGGCTGGAAGCCCTGCTGGTTGTGGCCAACAGGGAATCGCTGCTGATCATATCCGGAAACGGCGAGGTAATCGAGCCTGACGACGGGATCGCCGCTATCGGGTCCGGCGGACCATATGCTCTAGCAGCAGCCCGGGCCCTGGCTGTGCACACCGGTTTTACTCCCGGGGAGGTTGCCCGGGAAGCGCTCAAGATTGCCGCTTCGATTTGTGTGTATACTAATGAGCAGATAACTCTCGAGGAGCTGCCCTGATGATGTTTATCCTGGAGGAGGGCCAGTATGGAAGGTTTGACTCCCAGACAGATCGTGGAGGAACTTGACCGATTTATTGTCGGCCAGGAAAAAGCTAAACGCGCGGTCGCCATCGCCCTGCGGAACCGCTTTCGCCGCCGTCAACTGCCGCGGGCACTGCAGGATGAGATTATGCCCAAAAATATCATCATGATTGGGCCCACCGGTGTGGGGAAAACTGAAATCGCCCGGCGGCTGGCGAAACTGGTGAATGCTCCCTTTGTCAAAGTGGAGGCTACCAAGTTCACCGAGGTGGGGTACGTCGGCCGTGACGTGGATTCTATGATCCGGGATCTGGTGGAGACATCGATCCGGATGGTACGCCACGAAAAAATTACTGCCGTCAGGAACCAGGCGGAAAAAATGGCGCAGGTCAGACTGATCGAACTTCTGGCGCCGATCCCCCACAGGGAAAAAACGAGCCGGAACCCGTTCGAGCTGATTTTCGGCGGGCAGGAAGCCCAGGAAGAAGATAACCCGGATGAGGAGCGCGACCGCAAACAGGAAAGGCGGCTTCTTGCTGACAGGCTGGCCAGGGGCGAACTGGAAAAAGAATATATTGAACTTGAAGTCGAGGACAATGCGTCTCCCATTGTCGAGGTGTTTACCGGACAGGGGGCCGAGGAACTGGGGATAAACATCCAGGACATGCTGGGGGGCCTGTTCCCCAAGAAAAAGAAACGCCGGAAGATGACCGTAACCGAAGCGCGCAAAATCCTGATCAACCAGGAGGCCCAAAAGCTCATCGATATGGATGAGGTGGTTGGTGAAGCAGTTTCCCGGGCAGAACAGTCCGGCATCATCTTTCTTGATGAGATTGACAAGATAGCCGGCAAAGATAGCGGACACGGTCCCGACGTGTCGCGGGGCGGCGTCCAACGTGACATCCTGCCAATTGTGGAAGGGTCCACTGTGATGACCAAATACGGGCCGGTAAAAACGGATCACATTCTATTTGTGGCTGCCGGTGCGTTTCACATCGCCAAACCGTCCGATTTAATTCCGGAACTTCAGGGCCGGTTTCCCATCAGGGTCGAGCTGGACTCGCTGTCCAAGAAGGAATTTCAACAGATCCTGACGGAGCCGGAACACTCGTTGATCAAGCAGTACGTGGCCCTGTTGGACACTGAAGGGGTGACTGTGGATTTTACCCCCGACGGGATCGAGGAGGTCGCCGAAATCGCGTACTTAGTAAACTCTCAGACCGAGAACATCGGTGCGCGAAGGCTGCACACCATCCTGGAAAAGATCCTGGAGGATGTTTCCTTCAACGCCCCCAACGTGAACTCTAACAATGTGCGCGTCGATCGGGAGTACGTTCGGAAACGTCTGACTGATATAGTTAGAGACGAAGACCTGAGCCGGTTTATACTATAGATTGTGCCTAATTTAGATGCCTTGATGGAAACTGGCATGCAAGTTTGAGGAGGAGGTCAACTTGAAAAATCTGCTGGACAAATCTCGTGCCATTAACCGGTTGTTGCAGAAGGCAGCCGGAAACCCGGTGGACTTTGCCGAAATGGCCAAGGTCCTGAGCGACAACATTTTCACCAATGTTTACATCGTCGGCCGCCGGGGCAAGATTCTGGGCTATTCCTTTATGCCCGATTTCGACTGTCCCATCATCGGGGAAATTGTGCTCCATGCGGAAAGATTCCCGGAAAGCTACAACAAGGGGCTTCTGCGCATCACGGAGACCCTGGCCAACTTTTCTCAGGATTCCCCTTTCTGTATTTTCAATACTGATGAAAAGTGCAATTTTGAGAGTTCGATTATGACGGTTGTCCCCGTGGTAGGAGGCGGCGACCGGTTGGGGACGTTGATGCTGGCCAAATTCCAAACTGAGTTTACGGATGAAGATCTGGTCCTGGCCGAGTATGGGGCTACGGTGGTCGGGATGGAAATCCTCAGGGCCAAGGCGGAGAGGATGGAAGAGGAAGCCCGCAAGAAGGCGGCGGTGCAGATCGCCCTGGGAACCCTTTCCTATTCCGAACTGGAAGCCATCGAGCACATTTTTGCGGAATTGGGGGGCAACGAAGGCCTCTTGGTTGCCAGTAAGATTGCCGACCGGGTGGGGATCACCCGTTCTGTAATCGTCAACGCCCTGCGCAAATTTGAGAGCGCGGGGGTAATTGAGTCCAAATCGTTGGGAATGAAAGGAACCTACATCCGGATTTTGAACGACAACTTATTGGACGAGCTGGATCGGATGAAGCACGAAAACAGGATTCGGTTCTAACTCACGGGCGGTTGCCATCGGTCGTTCCTGCTCAATTGATGGGGCCGATCGATTCCATGGGATAACCTGCCGGGAAGCAAAACGCACCCGGCGTTTTTTTTGGTGAAATGCCCGAAATTCTTGATTTTTTTGGTTTTTATTGTGTAAATTTCTGGTCCAAAAAAAGGATTTCCCTAAAAAAAATAGAAAATACATGGAAAGGTACCAATGGATCCCAAGTATGGTTCAGGCCAACAAAATATTGGAATATGTTACATTAAAAACCAATAGTGGGTATCCCAAAATCGCGAATTGGCAAATTTACCGAAAGGTAAAGACGCAAAACTACGGACCTAAGGCTTGCAGAGTTATGGTAGCCGAGTTACCGAAGGTTTGGGAGGCTTCTAAAGTCAAGCCTTGCGCTTGACTTTTTTTTGAATGGAGGTTCGACAATGTTCGAGGAGCTATTGATTTCCAGGACAACGAAGGTTCTATCCAAGGGGATCGACGCGGCTTCGCTGAGGCAGCAGGTGATCGCAAACAATATTGCCAATGTGGACACCCCGGGGTTCAAGCGATCCGATATCGTTTTCGCCAGTGAACTGCAAAACGCGGTACGGCGGTTGGACCAGGCTGTCAAGGGCAACGTGGTTTTGGAAGGGAGTGACCCGGTGGACGGGGTGTCTCCCCGGGTTGTTCAGGAGCGAAGCACTTCCTACCGTCCGGACGGGAATAATGTTGATATTGACGTAGAAATGGCGGAACTGGCCCAGAACACCATCTGGTACAACGCCATGATTCAACAAATTTCGCAACGTTTCAGCACAATTCGAACTGCGATCAATGAGGGGAGGCGCTAGTCCAGGATGAGACTGTTCCAATCCATTGTTACCAGTGCTTCAGGGCTGACAGCTGAAAGGCTGCGCATGGACATCATTGCCAATAACATCGCCAATGCCAACACCACCAGGACTGGAAAGTTGGAAGCCAACGGCGATCAGATTCCGTACCGGCGCAAAGTGTCTGTGTTTGCTCCGCGGGAACCCGCGCCCAGTTTCCAGGACGCCCTAAACAAAGAAATGTCTGTTGGGAACGGGGTCCGTGTTGAGGGTATCCGGGAGGATCAGAGCGACTTCAAAGTTGTGTATGATCCCCACCACTCCGATGCCAACGCCAGCGGGTACGTGCGGCTCCCGAATGTAGACAGCGTGACGGAAATGGTTGACCTCATCTCGGCCTCCCGGGCTTATGAAGCCAACGTTACCGCCATCAACACCGCTAAGTCAATGGCCATGAAGGCCCTGGAAATCGGGCGGGGGTAAGAGGGGGTCATAAATAATGAAAATAACACCGGTTAACCCGGGGACGTTGGCCCGGCCGCCCATGTCGGAAGGGGCACTGAACGGGGAAAAATCTTTTGGGGATGTGCTGCGGGACGCAGTAGCCCAGATGAGTTCCCTGCAGAAAGATGCGGATGTGGCGGCCGAGAGGCTGGCCACGGGGGAGATCACCGACATCCACCAGGTGATGATTGCCGGGGAAAAGGCTTCCTTGGCCCTGCAGATGACCATTCAAATCAGGAACAAAATCCTTGACGCCTATCATGAGATAATGCGCATGCAGGTTTAAGACCGAGTCTCTCGCCCTATTTCGGGCTACTGGTTTACTCTGTGAGCTGGAATCAGGATTTTTGACGCAGGAAAATGTTCCCGGCTCTCACGTGTGCCCGGCCCGGGGGCAAATTAGAGGTGGCCAATGAACGAGCGGTTGGTACAAATTAAGCAGCAGTTGCAGGCCCTTTGGCAAAAGCTGACACTGAACCAGAAGGTGATTCTTGGTGCAGGGATTTTGATGCTTGGCATCGCCCTGGTCATGGTCATCCGTGCCGCTCAACCGACTTATGTGCCTCTTTTTTCCCAGCTGCAGCTGGATTCGGCGGGTGAGGTTACCCAGAAGCTGAAGGAACTGAAAATCTCTTACCGTCTCGAAGACGGGGGCACGACCATTCTGGTGCCGGAAAAGGAAAAATACCAAACCCGGATCGAACTTGCCAACGCTGGACTGCCCAAGGGCGTGGTTGGTTTCGAGATTTTCAACCAGACCAAGTTTGGCGAGACCGACACAGACAAAAAGGTTCGGTTTATGGTGGCTCTCCAGGGCGAGTTGACCCGGACAATAGAAAGTATGTCCGAGGTTGACAAGGCCGCGGTCCATATTGCCATGCCTGAGCCCACTCTATTCAGCGAACAGGATCAGCCGGTAACCGCTTCGGTGATGCTCAAGTTAAAGCCGGGGGCTGGATTGGACGAACATCAGGTCCGGGGCCTGGTTCATTTTGTGGCCAGTGGTGTGGAAAGGCTGAAACCGGATAACGTCACCATAATTGATGTGTCCGGTGCCATCCTGTCTGAGGGCCTGTTCAACCAGGGGGGAATTGGAACCGAAAAACTGACGGCAAACCAGCTGGAGATTCGCAAAGCCCTTGAGGAGGACATGCAGCGCTCGGTGCAGACGATGCTGGAGAAAATCATCGGAGCTGGCAAGGCCGTGGTTCGTGTCAGTGCTTCCCTTGATTTTGACCAGATTGAAATTAACCGCGAGAACTGGGGCAATAAAGTGGAGCGAAATGTGTCAACGACCGAGGAATCGGGACGAAACCCGGACAGTGCCTCCGGGGTACCGGGAACCTCCAGTGATATACCGTCGCAGAAGGAAGTCGGCACAGGGGCTTCCGAGTGGCAGAAGACGGAGACCAGCCGTACATACGAGATTGACAAGGAACAGGTGCACCAACTGGTGGCACCAGGCACAATCAAGAAGCTGTCGGTTGCCGTTGTTGTTGACGGCAAACTGGAGGCAGCGGTGAAATCGGCGATCGAGCAGGCGGTAACCAGGGCGGCCGGGATTGATCAGGGTCGGGGCGACCAGATCACCGTCGCCTCCGTTCCGTTTGATCACAGCCAGGAACAAGCCATGCAGAAGCAGATGGAAGCGGCGGCAAAGGCCGCCAACGTAAAAACTTACCTTGCTTACGGTGGGAAGGCTGCTGCGGTCATAGCGGCGGTAGTTTTTCTGTTTGCCCTGGTCCGGCGTTTCAAGGGACAGATGGTCGATCTCAATCTGGGGGCGGAAGTCCCGCCACCGATGCGTTTCCTGGGTTCGGAACTCAGTCCGGAGGAACAAAAGCGGGCTGCGGTTAAGGAACAGGTAGAGAAGCTGGTTCGCCAGAACCCGGACGACGTGGCCCAGCTGCTGAAGACTTGGCTGATTGAGGATTCGAGGTGATGGTATGCAGAAAGGGCTATCAGGACGGCAGAAGGCAGCCCTTTTTCTGGTATCTCTGGGCCCGGATTTGTCCTCCGAGATATTTAGGCATCTGAGCGACACCGAAATTGAACAGTTGACCCTGGAAATTGCCAATGTTCGCAAGGTAAAGAGTGAGCACCGTGATGCCATCTTCGACGAATTCCAGGAGCTGTTTCAGGCCAAGCAGTATATAAATCAGGGTGGGATTGATTATGCCAAGGAGGTCTTGGAACGCGCCCTCGGCCCGCAAAAGGCGTTGGGTATTATCAACAGGCTTACTTCCACCTTACAGGTCCGCCCGTTTGATTTTGTCCGCAAAACAGACCCGGGGCAGCTCTTAAACTTTATTCAGTCGGAGAACCCTCAGACTATTGCCCTTATCATGGCATACCTGGATCCGGATCAGGCAGCCATCATCCTATCAGCTCTTCCCCAGGACCGGCAGGCGGACGTTGCCCGGCGGATCGCTACCATGGATCGGACCTCTCCCGAAGTGATCAAAGAGGTGGAGCGAGTACTGGAACGTAAACTCTCGTCCATAGTGTCCCAAGACTACACGAGCTCCGGGGGCGTCCAAGCGGTGGTGGAAGTCCTAAACCGGGTGGACCGGGGGACAGAAAAAACGATTATGGATACGCTTGAGGTGCAGGATCCGGAACTGGCAGACGAGATCAAGAAACTGATGTTTGTCTTTGAGGATATAATCGCACTTGACGACCGGGCTGTACAGCTGGTTCTCCGGGAAATCGATTCCAAAGATATGGCCCTTGCCCTCAAGGGCGCCAGTGAGGAAGTCAAGAACAAAATTGAAAAGAACATGTCCAAGCGAGCTTCCGATATGCTGCGGGAAGAAATGCAGTACATGGGTCCGGTTAGACTCCGGGACGTGGAGGATGCCCAGCAGCGGATCGTGACCGTGATTCGGAAACTGGAAGATGCGGGAGAAATAATCGCCCGCGGCGGAGGGGACGAAATTGTCGTCTAGAGTTATTAAGTCCGGCCGGTTGTTGTTCAGTTCTCCGATGATGCTTAAATTGAACCATACCGGTTTCGGGACCATCCCGGTATGTACCGATGCCGTCGATTTGGTTGGGGAGACGGAAGAGGTGGTCCGGGAGCTTCTCGATAAGGCCCAGAAGCAGGCCCAGACCATTATCACCGCTGCCCGGCAGGAGGTGGCCAGGCTGGAAGAGGAGGCAGAGAGAGACAGGGCCTCCCGGATAGCCTTAGCCTGCGAACAGGGCTTCAATGAAGGGATGGCCGAGGCCCGGAAGGTGGCCGAGGCAGAAAAGAACCGCATCCTGGCCGATGCCCGTCTGGTTCTGGAACAGGCCAGAGCCAAGAGGGGGGAGGTTATGCAGGAGTCGGAGCAGGAACTGGTGGAACTGGCTCTGGCCATTGCCCGCAAAGTTATTGATCTAAAACTGGAAGAAGAAAGAAAATTGATTGTGAATATTGCCCGCCAGGCGTTGGCCCGAGCGGCCCAAAGCCGGGAGATCACGCTCAGGGTCAACCCGGATGACTACGACGAAGTAATCTCTGCCCAGGGCAACCTGGACATACCGGTATGGCAGAAAGTTGACATTGAGGCTGACCCGGCTGTGGAGGCCGGCGGCTGCGTGATTGATACCGGCAGCGGTCTCATAAATGCCCAGATCGACAGGCAGATGGCGGAGATCCGTGAAGCCTTACTGGGGGTGAGCATGGTTGGACCTGGCGAGGTGCTTGAGGGTAATTGATGAACTGGAACCAATCAAAAAAACTGGCCATGTGGTCCAGGTTGTAGGGCTTGTGATCGAATCCCTCGGCCCGGAAGCGGAATTGGGAGAACTTTGCCTGATCCGCACCAGGGACGGAAAGGTAATCCAAAGCGAAGTCGTCGGGTTCCGGGAACGGCAGACCCTGTTGATGCCCCTGGGGGAGATGAACGGCCTGCACCCGGGCGCCGAGGTAATTGCCACGGGGTCGTGCCAGAAGGTCAAGGTGGGTCCCAACCTGGTTGGTCGCATCCTTGACGGGCTGGGAAACCCGATTGATGGGGCGGAAGCCCCTGAAACCACAGAATTCTATCCGGTTATGGGGCAGCCTCCCAACCCCATGTCCCGCCCCCGGATCAAAGAACCTTTGTCGGTGGGGGTTAAAGCCATTGACGGCGTACTCACAATCGGTCGGGGGCAGCGGATGGGGATAATGGCCGGGAGCGGGGTGGGCAAAAGCACGCTCCTGGGCATGATCGCCCGCAACACGGCAGCCGATGTCAACGTTATTGCCCTGATCGGCGAGCGCGGGCGGGAAGTGCGTGAGTTTATCGAAAAAGACCTGGGCACCGAGGGTTTGCAGCGATCGGTTGTTGTGGTGGCAACCTCTGATAAACCGGCCCTGGTGAGGCTGAAGGGCGGTATGGTGGCCACGGCGATAGCCGAATATTTCCGGGATCAGGGTCATGACGTGATGTTTATGATGGACTCCATCACCCGCTTCGCCATGGCTCAGAGGGAGGTCGGTTTAACCATTGGGGAACCTCCCGCCACCCGCGGTTATACCCCATCGGTTTTTGCTTTGCTGCCCCGGTTCCTCGAGCGATCGGGGGCGGCCCCGAAAGGCACGATCACAGGATTATATACCGTCCTGGTCGAGGGTGATGATTTTAATGAACCGATTACAGACACGGTCAGGGGCGTCCTGGACGGGCATATCGTTCTATCGCGGGAATTGGCGACCCGAAACCACTACCCAGCCATCGACATCCTTGGGAGTGTCAGTCGGGTTATGATCGATATCGTCCCTTCGCTCCATCAGGTTAAGGCTAACGCCCTGCGGGAGGTTCTGGCCATATACCGTGAAGCCAGGGATTTAGTTGACATCGGGGCGTACAAAAAGGGGTCAAACCCCCGCATTGATTACGCCTTGGACATAATCGGCCCTGCGGAGGAGTTTCTCCGGCAGGGTATCGGAGAAAAAATTGCATTTGAGGAATCGGTTGAACTCCTGGGCCGGTTGTTTCCCGAAGGGGGCAGGTGACTGTAGTGAAAAGGTTCCAGTTTCCTCTGGAGACACTGCTCCGCCTCAAAATCCGCCAGGAAGACCAGGCCCGCCAGTCGCTCATATTGTCTCAAACGGCGCTGCGAGAGGCTGAAGCGGCACTTGATGTTCTCACCGGCCGCCATTTCATTTTGGTGAAGGAATTCCGGGAACTCGCGGTGTCACGGGTTAGCATTCGGGCACTGCAGTTGTTTCAGGCGTTTCTGGTAAGGCTGCAGGCAGAAATTGAGGTACAGGAGAAGGTGGTGTACCACTGCCGGGAACACGTGGAAATGTGCCGGAACCAGTTGGTTGAGGCACGCCAAAACCGGCGGGTTGTGGACAAATTGAAGGAGAAACGGCTGGCCGCCTACCGCCGGGAATACCTCCGGGAAGAGCAGTCTTTCATAGATGAAGTGGCCGGGTCGCAGTTTAGGCGGCAGGAGAGTGGCAGTTAATGGCGGCCGTCAAGATTTCTAACAAACTCGTGGCGTTATCTCTGGTCGTAATTGTGGTCGGCAGCACACTGGCGGCCGCGACCGCCGGACTGTTTGACTGGCGCTCTGCGGCCGGGAAACTGCCAATCGTCGGCAACCAGATCAGCCCTCCCTCGACGGGGCCGGAGCCGGTGAAGTACTCCCCCTTGAAGATAGAAAACGACCGGCTGCAGAAGGAAGTCTCCGGGTTGTCGGCCCGGCTTACCAGGTTCCAGGAACAGATTTCATCTCTGCGCACGGAAAAAGACGAGCTCAAGGCTGAACTTGACAAACTGAGGGCAGAGGCTGGCAGCCGGAGCAATGCGGAAAAGGGATACCAGAAGCTTGCCCAGCTCTACAATCAGATGAAACCGACGGCGGCAGCTTCCATTATTGCCAAACAGGATGACCAAACCGCCGTGGGGATATTAACCAAAATGGAAACCGAGCAGGCGGGGAAGGTTCTGGGTTCTCTGGACCCGGAGAAAGCCGCCAGGCTGGCCAAACTGATGGTCGCCGGGCCGGTTGACTCAACGGCCAAAGAACAGTAAGGGACCGGAAACAGAACAGCGATCCTGCCGCCGATTAGGAGAGGAGAGGTGGTAGGAGCTTCTACATCCGGGAAAGGGGGTGGTGGAGCCGGGAAAAACCTCAGAAAGGAGGTGAAAAGAAAATATGGTTAACATGGTGGAAATGTCCCCCATGCCTTCCAGCGGCGAAACAGCCAGACCGGAACCGGTACGTTCAGCCTCCGACGGCCTGATCCCGTTTAGCCTTGTCATCAGCCAAGTGATCAAGTCCGATCAGAGCGGCGAAGGAGTTGGCGGAACCAGGGGGGACAAAGACCTGGGTTCCGGAAGGGAAGACGTGGCGGCTCCCGTTGTGGCGGCAGCAGCAGCGATCGGGGCTGCAGCTGCGGGTCTGCCCGGAGTGAGTTCTGCTCCGGCGGCCGGGGGTTTCGGGACGGTGGCAGAGGGAGTCTCCCAAACCGTTGTGGTCTCAGGAACTGCCTCGCAGCTGCAGATCCAGGCGGTGGCCTATTCCTCACCGAACATGGTGCCGATTGCGGACATGTCCGGTGCGGGCCCTGCACCAAGGTCGGGCGAAGCCCCTTCCACGCCGGCATCCAGTCCGGGAACGGCTTCGGAAGCGCAAACTCCGGTCACGGCCGGTCTGGCTGACGCTATTCGCGGATTGCAGCGGGGCCCAACGGGCACTGGGGATCCAGCTGGACAGGGCAGTCAACTCGCGGAAGCGGGGACGGCGGTGCAAACCTTGTCAGTGTGGCCGCAGGTGGTTTCGGACACTACGGAACCCAAGCGGGCGGCCGGTATGCCCGGCGGCGAGGCGGTGCAGATGGGGAATGAATCCCGGGGAGGCCTCCCGATAAACGGGCCAACAATCAACGGCCTGCTGCAAACTGGTCCGGACGAATCGGTTACTCAGCCATCGGTTCCGGCGAAAAGTACAGCCGAGCTTGAGGCTTCGGACACCCATACTCCAGCCGTGGAACCCGGCGGCTCCGATGCCGCTCAAGTTCGTTACCGGGGGGATACCGCTGCGGCGGCCCGGATTATCACAGCTCAGGCTGTTTCCGGGATCCCTGATGGAACTAAGCTCACTGCAGCCGAATTACCGGTGGCGGATACCATGGCCAAGCCGACCTCACGGCAGAGTGATGCCGGCGGGGAAATGGGCGGTGGTGCCCGGTTGACTGAAACCAAATCCGGTACGGCCATCCCAGCGCCGCTGGCGAAGGAAAACGGCCAACTCGCGGAAATCGCGGAACCGGGTAGGGAGCCTGCTGACGCTACCGAGACGGGCGAGACAAAATGCCAGGAGCCCTCGGGAAATAAGCCCGACGGCCGGGAGGTTAAGTCCGGAAATTCAGCGATTGACAGGGACGTTGGCGCAAAGCCGGGTACCGGCCAAGAGAAACGGGTCGGATCGACTGAGACAGAAGTGGAGGAACCGGGCGTCATGTCCAGGTTGTCGACTGACGGCGTGACCCAGGGCTCCCAGGCAGCCAACCCGGATCGAGCCAGGATTGAGCATATACGGCCGCAGCCGGAAGCGCCACAGTGGAAACCGGTATTCGACCAGATCGTGGACAGGGCCAGCCTCAGTTTTCGCAACGGTCTATCGGAAATCAGCGTCCACCTGCGGCCAGAGGTCCTGGGGAAAGTATCCCTGCATGTGACCGTTCAGGATGGCCGGGTATCAGCCAGCATCACAGCCGACAACGCCCAGGTCCGGGCCCTGATTGAGTCAAACTTGACCGATCTGAGGCAGTCGCTGGCCGACCAAGGGCTGCAGTTGGGACATCTGGAAGTGGGCGTGGGCGGAAACCGTTTCCGAGATGACGGGCGTTCAGCCCGCCACGGGGGCACGGGCAGCTCATCCCGGGAAATACCAACATTAAGTAACGAGGGGCTCCCGCAGACCGTGAACACGGCAGCGTACGGCCTGATGAGACAAGGACATACCATTGACTTCCTGGCATAAATGTTCCTCCAGGGGCGGGCTTCTGCCCAATGGAGTGGAAGGAGGTGCAATTCATGACAATAGCGGCAACACAAGCAGCTGCATCCTCAGGATCCAATTCCGGGTTTGCCTTGGGGCAGGCAGGATTGGGCAAGGATGATTTCCTGAAACTGCTCGTGTCTCAGTTGAAAAACCAGGATCCACTGCAGCCGGTCGCCAATAACGAGTTCCTGGCCCAGATGGCCCAGTTCGGCTCCCTGGAGCAGATGTACAACCTGAACACGGGTGTAGACAACCTGTTTGCCGAGTTGACGGTCGGCCGGGCGGTGAATCTTGTGGGCAAAAAGGTCAGGTACAGCGACAGCGCTACCGGACAATCGGGCACTGGAACGGTTTCGGCGTTCAAGATGGTTGAGGGAACCCCCAGGTTGGTAGTGGGCACAGCAGAGTTAAGCCTGTCAGACGTTGAGGAAGTTCAAATCTAGTACCGGAAATTATCTGGCGTCTGTAATAGGTATTCGCAGTCCCGCCCAAATTTCTGTCGATGGGGGATGTGGAAAAACGTGGTAGAGAAGATCATTTTCCCGCAGCCGATCAAACCGATAACCGGTCAGCCGGAAAAACCGCGCAGTATTCCAACCGGTCAACAGGGTTCATTCGCCGAACTCCTCCAGGACACAATCGCCCAATCAGCGGTCAAGTTTTCCGCTCATGCCCAGAGGCGCTTGGAAACCAGGCAGATAAACCTGACTGCGGCGGAAGTGGAGAGGCTGAACCAAGGGGTGACGAGGGCCGCCGAGAAGGGGGCCAGGGATTCCCTAATCCTGATGGACAACGTGGCCTATGTGGTCAGTGTCAAAAACCGCACCGTGGTTACCGCTGTTGACGGGCCCAACCTGAAGGAAAATGTGTTTACCAACATTGACAGTGCCGTGATTGTTTAAGGCGTCGGCACAGATTAACGGGCCGGACCTCTATGAGGAAGCCCGGAGCCGCTGGAGACAGCAGCGGCTCAAAAGTCCAGAGATTTCAACCGAATGGAGGTCATCTACTATGATGCGTTCACTGTACGCGGCCGTGGCCGGGTTGCAGAACCACCAGATCCGGATGGATGTCGTCGGCAATAACATCTCCAACGTCAACACCGTTGGATTCAAGCGCAGCCGAGTGACGTTCCAGGATGTCCTGTCCCAGTCGATCAGAGGGGCATCGTCATCCTCGGCCAGCCGCGGCGGCACCAACCCGCAGCAGATCGGGCTCGGGGTGCGCCTGGGCAGTACCGACAACATCTTCACCCAGGGGAATAACCAGACGACCAACAAGCCCACCGACCTGATGATCCAGGGGGACGGGCTGTTCATCGTGGGGGAAAAACCGGGGGCTGCATGGAACAAGTACTACACACGGGCCGGGTCTTTCGAAATTGACCAGAAGGGGTACCTGATCAACGCCGCCAATGGGATGAAAGTGTTAGGCTGGCAGGAAGATACTAACGATGGGACTACCAACGGGGATTTGCCCGCGGTTGGCAACAGAACCGAAGCCCTTCTAACTGATCTCATCATCAAGAAAGGGGCACCTAAGGATTCTCCGGGCACCGAGGCGCTGCAGACCTTCTCCATTGACAGCACCGGCATCATCACCGGGGTGTTTGATGACGGCACCAGCGTCCAGATGGGGCAGATTGCCCTGGCCAATTTCGACAACCCGCCGGGCCTAACCAAGATGGGTGAGAGCCTCTACCTTGCTTCCAACAACTCGGGAACGCCGACGGTGGCCGAGCCTTCAACCAAGGGACTGGGGGCAGTTATTCCCGGCAGCCTGGAAATGGCCAATGTGGACCTGTCCACAGAATTTACGGAAATGATCATCACTCAGCGGGGATTCCAGGCCAACTCCCGCATTATCACCGCTTCCGATGAAATGCTCCAGGAACTGGTCAACCTGAAGCGGTAACCCGGCAGCAGGGTTGAATTTTTATCCCGCGGACAACTAAACTTACCAGATGAGCGGGACTGAGGTCTTGTTCAAGGTTTTACACCGGAGAATATGTTGGTCAGTCTGCCGGTGCAGACAAGCTGCGGCGGCCGGGCGCGGCCCGGGATTACCCGGAGGCCACGCCCCGCCACCGGACGGGAGGTGGATTCATGATTAGGCTCACCCGCCTGAATGGCGAGGAGTTCTACCTGAACAGCGACCTGATTGAAACAGTGGAGGCCACCCCGGATTTGGTGATCAGCCTGACAACCGGCCGGAAGGTAGTTGTCCGGGAAACGGTTGAACAGGTTATCAACCGAGTCAAGGAATACCGTCGGGATATCAACAGAGGTTTAGTTTCAGCACCGGAGGTGGCTGAAGGTGACTGAAGAAAACACCCCGGAACGAAAATCCCTTCTCCAAAAACTGATGGGCAACATCAAACTGGTGGTAGTGGTCTTGGCGGCTTTTATTGTACTGTCTCTGGCGGGGTTCGGGACGGCCAAGGTGCTCATGCACCGATCGGCCGCCAAGGATACCGAACCCCCTGTGGTTGAGGCCGGACCGCTGTATGACGCGGGCGAGTTTACTGTTAACATCGCCGGCAGCGATGGGCGGCGGTACCTGAGGACCAGGATTACGTTCGAACTGGCCGACGAAAAGTTAGAGAAGGAAATCGAGGAAAAACAGGCCATCTGGCAGGACAAAATTGTATTGGTTTTGTCCAGCAAGGGGATTGAGGAGATGGATGTTCAGAACCGGGAGGCAATCAAGAAAGAGTTGCTGGGCAATATGGTTTCGGTTTTTGGATCCGGGAAGGTAAAAAACCTTTACTTCACCAGCTTCCTAATCCAGTAGGAGGAAGTTCTTATGAGCGAAGTCCTCTCACAATCGGAAATTGATGCCCTCCTTTCCGCGTTAACCACCGGGGAGGTGTCGGCTGAGCAGTTGAAACAGGAGAATCAGCAGAGAAAGATTCGCAGTTACGATTTTCGCCGGCCTAACAAGTTTTCTAAGGACCAGATCCACAGTATTCAGGTCATCTTTGAGAACTTTGGCCGGGCTCTGACCACCTTTTTTGCCGGTCACCTGAGGACCGTTATCGGCATTTCCGTGCTTTCGATCGAGCAGATGACATACGACGAGTTTATTCGCTCTCTGCCCAACCCGTCGATCATCAACATCTTTCAGATGAACCCCCTGGTAGGGAACGCCATCCTGGAGATTAACCCCGTTATCATCTTTACCATGCTGGACCGGTTGTTTGGCGGGCCGGGGCAGGGTCCGATAAAGGTCAGGGACCTGACTGATATTGAGCGGTCAGTGGTTGAGCGGACCACTCAAAGAATGCTGGACTTGATGGCCGAGCCCTGGGAGAACATTGTACCCCTGCAGCCGAAACTGGAAATGATCGAGATGAACCCGCAGTTCACCCAGATCGTGGCTCCTTCGGAGATGGTCGTTCTCATCTCCATGGAGGCGGAGGTTGGGGAAAGCCAGGGCCTAATCAACTGCTGCATACCTTATATAGTGTTGGAGCCAATTGTCAGCAAGTTGAGTGCTCAGTACTGGTTCTCCAGCACGGCGCGGGAACAATCGGCGGAGAACGTTCATGCCATCCGCCGGCGGGTTGAGAAGACTTCGGTATCGGTAGTGGCGGTTTTGGGCAGCGGCGTGATTTCCGTAGGGGAACTGCTGGATCTGCAGTCAGGAGACGTCATCCCGCTGGACCAGCGTGTGTTGGACAGCCTGCAAATTTTTGTCGGCAACAAGTTAAAGTTCTTTGGCCACCCCGGGCTGACCGGGAACAAGGTGGCCATCCAGGTTACTGAAATTGTTTCCGAGGGAGATGATGTGGATGAATAGTGGTGTTCTATCTCAAGAGGAGATTGATGCCCTGCTTCGCGGTGATCCGGTGGGGCCAAGCCCGGCACCCGGTGATATGAATTCCTTGAGCCCCATGGAGATTGATGCCTTGGGAGAGGTGGCCAATATCTCGATGGGCTCAGCGGCTACCACCCTGTCGACACTTCTCGGTAAACGTGTCGAGATTACCACGCCCAGGGTAACGTTGACAACAAGGGACCAATTGCAGAGTGAGTACCCTCTGCCTTACCTTGTGATCAAGGTTAACTATACGTCCGGACTCCAGGGCTCCAACCTTCTGGTGCTTCATGAACGGGACGCGGCCGTAATTGCTGACTTGATGATGGGTGGGAACGGGGAAAACCCCCCGGAAGGCATGACCGACATTTGCGTCAGTGCGGTCGGCGAGGCCATGAACCAGATGATGGGCACCGCCTCCACGTCTATGTCCCAGATGTTCAATAAGACGGTGAACATTTCACCGCCTGAGCTTAACCGGGTTGATTTCGGGCAGCGAGAACTCAATGAAACCCTGGACAATAGTGTCCATGACTTGGCCCAAATCTCGTTTCGGATGGTAATTGAGGACGTTATTGACAGTGAGCTGATGCAGCTTGTACCTGTGGTGTTTGCCAAAGAAATGACCCAGGGGCTTTTCGGTGGTATGGCGACCGCGCCTACGCCTCCTGCCACCCCCCACCCCCAACCCCCATCCCCTCCGCCAACGCCCAGCGAGGTCAAACGAACACCCCCGGTAAGGGAAAACCTCGTCGGCAAGCCTGTCACCGTTCAGCCGATAGAGTTTGCCGCTTTTGACAGGGAATCGCCGCCGGCGGAATACGGAAATATCAGCCTGATTCTGGACGTGCCGTTACAGCTGACGGTGGAACTGGGTAAGACCAGGAAAACCATAAAGGAAATTCTCGAGTTGGGACCCGGTTCGATTATTGAACTCAGTAAACTCGCCGGTGAACCGGTTGACCTGTTAATAAACGGAAAGTTGATTGCCCATGGTGAGGTTGTGGTTATTGACGAGAACTATGGGGTAAGAGTCACAGACATAATCAGCCCCGTCGAGAGAATGACCAACTTACAGTAAGAAGGAGGATTCCCATGTCAAAACGGATCCTGATTGTGGACGATGCGGCTTTTATGCGCATGATGCTCAAGGATATCTTGAGCAAGAACGGTTACACCGTGGTTGGGGAGGCTGAGAATGGGCAGTTGGCCGTGGAAAAGTACCAGGAATTTCAGCCCGACCTTGTCACCATGGACATAACTATGCCGGAAATGGACGGGTTGTCCGCTGTGCGGGAAATCCGGCGAATCGATCCATCAGCAAAGGTGATAATGTGCAGTGCCATGGGCCAGCAGGCCATGGTCATCGACGCCATCCAGGCGGGGGCAAAGGATTTTATTGTGAAGCCATTTCAGCCGGATCGGGTGTTGGAGGCTGTCGGTAAAGCGTTGAGTTAGGGCTTTCGTTTCCGGTTTATCAGCGCCCAGGTAATAGATAAGGTCGAAGCCGTTAGTTAAAGCCCCGAAAGAGGGTGACTCTCTTTGCAGTCATGGCGTCCACCCCAGAGACTGATTTTGCTAATGGTCATCACCATAATTATTCTCACGGCCGTGGTTCTTCCGGCAGTTGGGCAGGGAACCAAGGATGAACTCAACCTCCGCTACGACGACCCGCAGCCGTCAAACAACCCCAGCATGCTGGGGCAGCTCGTCCAGGTGGTGATCAGCCTGTCCCTGATTTTAGGCCTAGCACTGGTCTTGATCCGGGTTTTTGGACGGCGGGCGACGAGAATGACGGCTGCCGGCTGGATGAACGTTATCGATCAAGTGGCCTTGGCCCCGAACAAGGGTCTGTACTTGACGAAAATTGCCGGGAAGTACTATGTGCTCGGGGTTACCGACCACCAAATAACCAAGGTCACGGAGGTGGATAACCCTGAATTTTTGCCCGAGTTTGAACCTCCGTTGAATGGGACAGGCCTCCCGGAGTGGAATTGGTGGAAAAGATTGCTGCTGCGTCTGGGTAGGGGAAAAGACCCGAACCGGCAGGAATTCCATACTGTCATGGAGGGTCAACTGGAGCGACTGCGCGACCTTCACCCCTTGTCCCCCGATATTAGAAGGTTGAGGGATTACCGATGAAAGGTTACAGATGGCGGTTTTTGGTCCTGAGCTTTCTGGCCGCGGGCGTACTGATTGTGCTTTTTTCGGGTACGGCTTCGGCGGCTCCGGTCTCAGTTCCCAAAATCAACATTGGGGTTGACACAGCCGGTACCCCGCAGGAGGTGGCCGGGAGTCTTCAGATTCTGTTTCTCCTGACTGTTCTGTCTTTGGCTCCGGCCATCCTGGTGATGATGACTTCTTTCACTCGAATCATTGTTGTCCTCTCGTTTCTGCGTAGCGCCCTGTCCATCCAGCAGATGCCGCCGAACCAAGTTCTGATCGGTTTGGCGTTGTTCTTGACCTTCTTTGTGATGGCACCTACCTGGCAGCAGGTGAACAGCCAGGCTCTCCAGCCCTATATGACTGGCAAGCTGCAGCAAGGGGAGGCCATGACCAAGGCCATGGAACCGGTACGGACTTTCATGTTCCGGCAGACGCGGGATAAGGATCTGGCGCTGTTTGTGAAGCTGGCAAAGATGCCCAGGCCTAAGACCCGGGTGGATATTCCCGACTATGTGTTGATCCCGGCTTTTGCGATCAGTGAATTGAAGACGGCATTCGAGATAGGTTTCCTGATCTTTCTGCCGTTTATAATTATAGACTTGGTGGTGGCGAGTACGTTGATGTCCATGGGCATGCTGATGCTGCCGCCGATGATGATTTCTCTGCCTTTCAAGATTCTGCTGTTTGTGTTGGTTGATGGATGGCACCTCGTAATTCGTTCTCTTGTGACCAGTTTTCACTGACTCGGCACTTTTGAGCCAGTGGCCCGGGGTTTTGCACGGGTTAATTAATTGACTATTGCGGCGGAGCTGCCTTTGAGGTGAGGATTTTGAGCCAGGACCTGGTTATCTATCTGGCGCGGGAGACACTGTTTACCATTCTGCTATTATCGGCCCCCCTGCTCGGGGGCAGTCTGCTTGTCGGGCTTATTGTCAGTATTTTCCAAGCAAGCACCCAGATACAGGAGCAGACCCTGTCCTTTGTGCCCAAAATCGTTGCTGTTCTTGTGACCGCCGTTATTTTCGGGCCGTGGATGCTGAACGTTTTGATAGGTTTTACCCGTAACCTGTTAATCAACCTGCCGGCATACCTGCGCTAGGGGGCGGGAGGATGGAAATACTGGCATCCTGGTTGGACCGAATGGACCTTTTTCTGGTTATTCTGGCGAGAGTCTCTGGAATTTTCCTGATGACCCCCGTATTTGGCAGCCAACAGGTGCCCGGTCAGGTCAAAGTGTCCCTGTCACTGATTCTGACAGCTCTGATTGGGACAACCCTGAACTTGGGAGACACTCAACTGCCATCGCAGCTGCTGGCTTTCGTTATGGTTATCGTATCGGAGATGGCCATCGGGTTCCTCATTGGTTTCCTGGTATATCTGACCTTTGCCGCAGTAACAGTGGCCGGTCAGGTTATCGATATGCAGATGGGCTTTGGCATAGTCAATGTCATTGATCCCCAGTTCGGGACGCAGCTGCCGTTGTTGGGCAACTTTCAGTACCTGCTTGCCCTCCTGGTGTTTCTGGGACTGAACGGCCACCACGTTGTGCTTACCGCCCTGTTCAAGAGTTACGACATAATTCCTCTAAATGGGTTTCAATTCAGCGGGGGCCTTGTGGAATACCTGATTCAGCTGGTGGCCGGAATGTTTGTCACTGCCGTCAAAATTGGTGCCCCGATAGTGGGCGCGCTGTTTGCAGCCGATTTTGCCATGGGGGTTCTTGCCCGGACCGTTCCCCAGCTCAACATCTTTGTGGTCGGGCTGCCAGTCAAAGTGTTTCTCGGCCTCCTGGTGTTGCTGGGGGTCATGCCGCTGTACGTTTGGGTGGTGGGCAGATTGCTGTCAACGGGTTTTCGGGAACTGGACATGCTGTTGCACCTTATAGGTAAATAATGAAGCCAGAGGGGGAAGCAGTGGTTGAACTGAAGATTAGGCCGGTGGACCTGCAGCTGTTCGCCGGTGAAAAAACTGAACAGGCCACACCCAGGCGACGGCAGGAAGCACGAAAAAAGGGGCAGGTTCTTCGGAGCCAGGAAATCACTTCGGCCCTGGTGCTGCTGCTCACGTGTCTGGCTCTCCGGAACCTGTTACCATATATGTTTGGCCATCTTCAGGCTTACACGGGGCAGATGCTGTCTGCGACACCCGTGGGGGGTCTGACAGTGTCCGGGGTTTATCCCATCCTTCTGGAAGGCACTCTTCTTCTGGCCCGGGTGGCTCTGCCAGTGATGGCCGTGGCCATGTTGGCAGGATTAATGGCGAACTACCTTCAGGTCGGGTTCCTCTTGACCACAGAAACGATTCAGGTCCGGTTGGACCGGTTGAACCCGATCGAGGGTTTTAAGCGGATTTTCTCTAAGCGGGCGTTTTTTGAACTGTTCAAGTCGCTGTGGAAAGTAGGGGTCGTCGGGTACCTTGTTTTCGCTATCATCAGGGACAACATGTCGGTGTTTCCCCAAATGATTGATATGGATATCCTGTCCGCCGCCGTTCTGGTTGGGGACTTGACATATACCATCGCCTGGCGGTCCGGGCTTTTGCTCTTGGTTTTGGCCGGGTTCGATTTCTTGTACCAGTGGTACGAGTTCGAGCAGTCGGTCAAGATGAGCAAGCAGGAGATCAAACAAGAGTACAAAGAGATAGAGGGAGACCCTCAGATTAAGGCCAAGATCAAAGAGCGGCAGAGGCTGATGGCCCAACGCCGCATGATGCAGGAAGTTCCCAAGGCCGACGTGGTCATAACCAACCCGACTCGTCTGGCCGTGGCTCTCAAATACGACGTGGACAAGATGGCAGCCCCGGTGGTTGTCGCCAAGGGGCAGGATATACTGGCCGCGCGGATTAAGGAGGTTGCCCGGGAACACGATGTGGCTGTGGTGGAAAACCGGCCGCTGGCCCAGACGTTGTACCGCACGGTCGAGATCGGGCAGTCGGTTCCCCGGGAACTCTACCGGGCGGTGGCAGAAATCCTGGCCTTTGTTTACAGGTTGAAAAAGAAGAAGTTTTAAGAACGGTGACATCAAAGAGAGGAGGGGTCCCAATGGCGACAAACCGCGTAGAAAATTCCAAGCTGTTTCGTTACAGCGATATCATCGTCGCCGTGGCAGTCATCACCCTGGTAATGATGATGATTATTCCGGTACCGGCCCGCCTGCTCGACTTTTTCCTCACGTTTAACATTACGTTTTCCCTGGTGGTTCTGCTCGTGTCCATGTTTACCCTGGAACCACTCGAATTCTCCGTGTTTCCGTCCCTGCTCCTGATTATGACTATGTTCCGGCTGTCCCTGAACGTGTCATCGACCCGGCTGGTCCTGTTGCACGCCTATGCGGGTGACGTGATTCAAAAATTTGGGGATTTCGTCATCGGAGGCAACGCTGTTGTCGGCTTTGTCATTTTCCTGATTCTTGTAGTCATTCAGTTTATCGTCATTACCCGGGGCGCGGAAAGGGTCTCCGAAGTTGCGGCCAGGTTTACCCTTGATGCCATGCCGGGTAAGCAGATGGCTATTGACGCCGATCTCAACGCCGGCCTGATCAACGACGTGGAAGCCCGCAAGCGGCGCAAGGACATTCAGCGGGAGGCCGATTTTTATGGGGCGATGGATGGCGCCAGTAAATTTGTTAAGGGTGACGCCATTGCCGGCATTATCATTATTCTGATTAACATCCTGGGTGGGTTTATCATCGGCGTCGCCCAAAAAGGCATGGACCTGACTGCGGCCCTGCACACTTACACCATTCTCACTGTGGGGGATGGACTTGTAACCCAGATTCCGGCCCTCTTGGTTTCGACGGCAACCGGCATCATCATCACCCGGGCTGCATCGGAGTCCAACCTGGGGCAGGATTTATCCCGGCAGCTCCTGGCTCACCCAAAAGTACTGGGTATTGCCGCCGGAGTTCTTTTCTGTCTTGGTTTGATTGGCCTGCCCAGGCTGCCGCTGTTTGCCATGGCCGGGTTGATGGGTACCATGGCCTATTCTCTAAACCGTTCCTTCAAGAGCAGCGCCCTGCAGGAGGCCCAGAAGGAAAGGGAACAGGAGTTGGAAGAGGTCAAGAAGCCCGAAAATGTGCTGACACTTTTGTCTGTTGACCCGATGGAGCTGGAACTGGGGTACTCCCTGGTGCCTCTTGTCGATGCCAGCCAGGGAGGGGACCTGCTGGATCGAGTGGTAATGATCCGCCGCCAGTGTGCCCTCGACCTGGGAATAGTCGTACCTCCGATCCGGATGCGGGATAACATGCAGCTGAAGCCAAACATCTATGTGATTAAGATAAAAGGGGTGGAAGTGGCGCAAGGGGAACTGATGATTGACCACTACCTGGCGATCAGCCCCGGGGTCGAGGATCCCTCCGTTGCGGGGTTTGATGCCCGCGAACCGGCGTTTGGCCTGCCGGCCAAATGGATTCCGGCATCGATGCGGGAAAAAGCAGAAGTGGCCGGTTACACGGTGGTAGATCTGCCTTCCGTGGTGGCTACCCACCTGACCGAGGTTATCCGCAGCCATGCCGTGGATATCCTCAGCCGCCAGGATGTGCAGACTTTAGTTGAGCACGTGAAGGAACTGCATCCCGCGGTTGTGGGCGAGTTGATACCTGATATGATGACAATTGGCGAAGTGCAAAAAGTACTGACAAACCTTCTGCGGGAAAGAGTTTCTGTTCGCGATATGGTGACCATACTGGAGACGCTGGCGGACTACGGCCGGATCACCAAAGACCCGGATTTACTGACGGAATATGTCCGCCAAGCCCTGGGCCGGCAGATCATCCAGGGCTGTGTCGGTGACAACAATGTTCTGTCGGTGATCAGCCTTGATCCGAAAGTGGAACAAGCCGTTCGGGATTCACTGCAGCGGTCAGATTTCGGTTCCTACCTGGCCATCGATCCTCGGGTTGGGCAGGAAATAATTGCCCGGACCGAGCAGGAGTTGGGAAAAGCGGCCCAGAAGGGCGTCCAGCCGGTTGTCCTTTGCGCGCCGGTGGTCAGGTTCTACTTCCGGCGGTTAACCGAAAAGGTTCTGCCGGGGCTGGCCGTACTTTCCTACAATGAATTGAGTCCTAATTTGGAAGTTGAATCAATCGGGATGGTGAGCCTTTCATGAAGGTTAAGCGTTTTGTGGGCGATGATGTCAGGGAAGCCATGTTTAAGGTCCGGATGGAAATGGGGTCTGATGCGCTAATCCTCCATACGCGTAAGTTCAAAGAAGGAGGGTTTTTGGGGCTGTTTGCCCGCCAAAAGGTGGAAGTGACGGCCGCGCTCGATGAATTCCCGCCGGTGGTCAGTCCCCGGGTAATTTTCGAACCGAAGCCGAGCGTTGTTCATGGTTCTCTGGCCGAGGAACCGGCGGTTACCCGGTCGGCGGAACCTGAGACAAAAGGAGAACTGGCCGAAGTCAAGCAACTGGTTACCAGAATCATCGATCGCCTGGAAGATGTGCAGCCGGTGGACGACCTTCCCAGGCCCCTGGTTGTGTCCCTGCAGGCCATGCTGGCCAACGATGTGGAGGAACAGGTAGCTCGCCAGATCCTGTCCCGGGTTTTGGAGAAGAACTCCACCGGGGAACTGGGGAATCAAGAAAAGGCCGGGGCACTGGTTGAACAGGCAATAGAAAAGGCCTTGAAGCCCATCAGGCCGATTTCCATGGGACGGAAAACGAGGCGGGTCGTGGCCCTGGTGGGCCCGACCGGGGTCGGCAAGACCACCACAATCGCGAAACTGGCCGCCGATTTCAACCTGATCAAGGGGAAAAGGGTGGCTCTGGTCACAATTGACACTTACCGCATAGCCGCAGTTGATCAGCTTCGTACATATGCCGATATCATCCGCATTCCCCTAGATGTGGTTTTTACCCCCGAAAACCTGCAGCACGCCCTGAAGAAACACGAGGACAAGGATCTGATCCTTATTGACACTGCTGGCCGCAGTCCCAAGAATTCGGGGCACCTTTCCGAACTTGGGGGCTTCATCTCCGGTGACAGTTCCATTGAAACGCACCTGGTCTTGAGTGCCACGACGCGCTTCCAGGACCTTCTGGACATAGTATCTGAATTCAACAGCGCCGTCAGGGTGGATCGGCTCCTTTTCACCAAGCTTGACGAAACCTCTGTGTATGGTTCCATTCTCAACCTCATTCAAAGGACGAAAAAACCCCTGTCTTACGTGACGGTTGGCCAAAACGTCCCCGACGATATTGAGGTTGCCGACCCTGTGAAACTGGCCCGGTCGATTCTGGGGGTGGGCAGGCAGTGATTGACCAAGCGCAAAAGCTGCGGCTGCTTGCCCGAAACGTCAAGGAGAAGATTGAGGCCGAAATCAACGGAGTGCGTCGGCCGATGCGTGTGGTTGCTGTAACCAGCGGCAAAGGCGGGGTTGGTAAGACTAACCTTACCCTCAACCTGGCACTCGCCCTTGCCGAATTGGGATTACAGACAATTGTGCTTGATGCCGACCTGGGTCTGGCGAACATTGACGTAATTCTGGGGATTACCCCTAGATATTCGCTCTATCACGTGATCACGGGAGAAAAAACCATCGATCAGGTCATCACCGATACGGCGTTCGGCGTGAGGGTTATCGCTGGGGGAACGGGAATCGAGGAACTGGCAAACTTGAGGGAATGGCAGCTGCAGGGTTTTGTAAACGATCTAAACGAACTGGAAGGGGAGGCAGACATCCTTCTTGTTGACACTGGGGCCGGGATTACCCGCAACGTTCTCAGTTTTTTGCTGGCAGCAGATGAAATCATCCTCCTGACCACACCTGAGCCCACTTCTCTCACGGACGCTTACAGCCTGCTAAAGGTGTTGTGCGGGTACAAAGCCGACAAAAAGGTGGGGCTGGTGGTGAATAAGGTGTCATCAGAACGGGATGGGTTTTTGGCTGCCAAGAAACTACAGCTTGTTTCGGAACGATTCCTCCAGTTTCGCCTTGAGTACATGGGGCATATCGTCCAGGATCCGTGGCTGGTTAAGTCCGTTATGCTGCAGCAGCCGTTGCTGGTCTGCAGCCCCCAGTCCCCGGCGGCGGTATGTGTCAACCAACTGGCGGCAAAGTTCTGCCACCGGTCGAGCCCCAAAGGATCCGGTATCAAGGTTTTCTTTCAGCAGCTAGGCCTCCTATTTAAATAAACAGCCTGTGGAGGTATTCCAAGTTGGAGAAACAGAAAATACAAGTCAATCAGCTTATGCATGTGCGTGTTGACCTTCCGGGATATTCCGGCAGCTATAAAACCCGCCTTGAAGAGATAGATTCCACCAGTCTATTTCTGGCTTTTCCGGTCAAGATGGGCCAGTTGGTACCCCTAACCAAGGGGCACACGGTGTCAGTCAGCTTCTCGAGCGGTGGGGCTAGATATTCGTTTTCCGCAGATGTTTTGGAGACGACAACCAGCCCCATACCGATGGTTGTCGTCTCCAAACCAACACAGCTGAACCGCGTTCAGCGCCGGAACTTTGTCCGTTTTGATACTATTTTGCCACTCAAGTTTTCCCTGATTGACGGCGAGGGGTCGGCGGAAAAACCGGAGGTTTTTCAAGCCGGCACGCTTGACATCAGCGGCGGCGGGGTGGGCTTCAACACAGCGTTACCATTACAGATGGGTATTAGGTTGCAGCTGGAGCTGGGACTTCCCGGGCAGGAACCGATCGAAGCAATCGGCACTGTGGTTCGGGTGGTCGATGAGTCCGGACCGGTTAAAAAACGTTATCAGATTGGGGTAAACTTCCTGGTCATTGAGGAGAAAGACCGCGACAGGATTATCAGGCACATTTTCACCAAACAGCGTGAATTGAGGAACAAGGGTCTTCTTTGAAGGGGGAGTGCATATGTCCCGGCTTCGGGTTCTTGTGGTTGACGACTCAGCATTTATGCGGAAAGTAATCGGTGACATGATCTCTGCGGAACCGGACCTGGAACTGGTGGGGACGGCCCGGGATGGGGAAGATGGCCTGAAGCGGATAGTGGAGTTGAATCCTGATATAGTGACTCTGGACGTGGAGATGCCTGTTCTTGACGGCCTGTCGGCCCTGGAAAAAATAATGGTTGTCAGGCCAACACCGGTGGTCATGTTGAGCAGCCTCACCCGTGAGGGGGCGGATGCAACGATTATCGCCCTGGAGCGGGGGGCAGTCGATTTTGTGACCAAGCCGTCGGGGCCTATCTCCCTGGATATAGATAAGGTCAGGGAGGAACTGTTGGCCAAAGTCCGGATGGCTGCCACCGCCCGCGTTGGCAGGGTAAAAAAACCAGTTGATTTTGCCCTGCCAAAGCCGGCACAGCCGATTCGGAGGCAGTTGGCCGACCAACCTAATGTATTGGCGTTAATCGGCACCTCAACCGGGGGTCCCAAGGCCTTGAATGAGGTTGTACCAAGACTCCCCGCCGACTTTAAAGCTGCCGTTTTGATTGTCCAGCATATGCCGCCTGGGTTCACCCGTTCTCTGGCGGATAGGCTCAACGCCTGCAGCCGTATCCCGGTCAAGGAAGCGGAGGATGGTGAGGAAATACTTGGAGGCAAAGCTTACATTGCTCCCGGAGACTACCACTTGACGGTCAACAGGAACCACGTCAGTTTCCCCAGGTTCAGGGTGAGGCTGACAAAGGACCCCCTGGTAAACGGTCATAGGCCTTCTGTGGATACAATGATGCTGTCGGCAGCCCGGGAGTTCCCGGGTCGAGTGGTAGCCACCATTCTTACTGGAATGGGCCGGGACGGAACCGAGGGCATGAGAGCGATCAAAGCAGAAAACGGATTCACAATTGCTGAGGACCAATCGACCTGCGTCGTTTACGGTATGCCCAGGTCGGTTATTGAAGCCGCATGTGTCGATCGAGTAGCCCCCCTCTACCGGGTGGCTGACGAAATAGTATCTGCGGTGTCCTCACCGGTTTGGAGCAAACGAGATTGAGGAGGTAATGGCGGTGGATTTGTCACAATACCTGGACATTTTCCTGGTGGAGGCCAGGGAGCATCTACAAAATCTAAGCCAGGGTTTGTTGCAACTGGAACAGGCTCCGGATAACCGGAAGATTGTTGACGAAATCTTCCGTTCCGCCCACACCCTGAAGGGAATGGCGGCCACCATGGGGTTTGACCGGATAGCGGAATTGACCCATGACATGGAAAACCTGCTTTCCGCGCTCAAGGGGGGCCACCTTCGGGTGAACTCCGCTATAATCGACCTTCTCTTTAACTGTGTTGACGCCCTGGAAGAGATGGTTGATGCGGTGGAAAAAGGGGACCAGCGGCAAAATGACATTTCGGGTCTGGTCGGCCGACTGAAACAGGCAGGGGAGGGCGGTACGCAAAGTTCAACTGAACCGGTAGTGGTGCCGGAACCGGAAGCAGCTGCCGGAATGAAAATTGTCCTGGACAATTACGACCAGGCGGTTCTCGAGGAAGCCTGGGCTCAGCAGTTCCGGGTTTACCACTTGGTGGTGGCCATCAGCCCCGTGTGCCTGATGAAGGCGGTCCGCGCTTTCATGGTGTTCAAATCCCTGGAGGATATGGGGGAGGTCATCAAGAGCTTTCCTTCGGCCCAGGACATTGAGGAGGAGAAGTTTGACGCCTCTTTTGAATTAATTGTGATCAGCAAATGTGAACAGGACATTATTGCTGGGGCCATGGAAAAAATCTCCGAGGTTTCGATGGTTTCCCTGACCGGATTGGAGCCGTCTATCACTGAAGTGGCGGCCGCCAAGGCGGCGGAAGAGGTGGTACCAAAACCGCCTGCGACCGATTTGGCTGAGGCCAGTGTCGAGCCGGCACCAAAAGTCGACCCCGATCAGGCGGATGGCCCCATACAGATTCAGAAGGCCCGCAGCCATCAGACAGTCCGCGTGGACCTGGAACGGCTCGACAATGTAATGAACCTTGTAGGCGAATTGGTAATCAACAAGACCAGACTGGCCCAAATCAGCAGCGCCCACGGTATTGCTGAACTGCACGAAACCCTGGAACAGGTTGACCGAATCACGACCGATCTTCAGGCAGTTGTAATGAAGATCAGGATGGTTCCGGTGGAAAACGTCTTCAACCGGTTCCCACGGATGGTCCGGGATCTAGCCCGGGAAATGGGGAAAGAAATTAACCTGATCATTGAGGGCAAAGAGACCGAACTTGACCGGACGGTAATCGATGAAATTGGTGATCCCCTGGTACACCTGATTCGCAATTCGGTAGACCACGGGGTCGAAGACCCGGCGCTCAGGCAAAAAGCCGGCAAGCCCAGAGTGGCCAGCATCAAGTTGGCGGCCCGCCAGGAAGGTAACCATGTCGTCATTGAAGTGTCGGATGATGGCCGGGGTATCGACCTGGAGGGGGTGAAGGCTAAGGCCAGGGAAAAAGGGTTTTACCGGGACCGGGAGGCCGGAACCATGGACGACAAAACCCTGCTGGACTTTATTTTCCAGCCGGGTTTCAGCACAGCCAAGAAAGTTACTGACCTATCCGGGCGAGGAGTCGGGCTTGATGTGGTCAGAACCAAAATCGAATCCCTGAGCGGGCTCATCGAACTGGAAACAAAACCCGGGGAGGGGACACGGTTTATTATCCGGCTTCCCTTGACTCTTGCCATTATCCAGGCACTCTTGATCAGTGTGGGTTCGGAAACCTATGCCATCCCTCTAAGTTCTGTAGACGAGACTACCAGTATTACCCCCGAGGACATCAAGCAGGTTCAGAACCAGGATGTGGTCCTGCTCAGAGGGATCGTCCTACCTCTAGTGCGGCTGCGGGAGGAACTGGAGGTGCCTGACCCGGTGCAGATAACCCAAGATCTTGACGTTGTCGTTGTTCGTCGGGGGGAAAAACAGGTGGGGCTGGTGGTGGACTCCCTGATTGGACAGCAGGAAGTTGTAATCAAATCCGTGGGGCGCCTGTTGACCGGGATCCCGGGTATTGCCGGAGCCACTATCCTGGGCAACGGCCAAGTGTCCATGATTCTTGATGTAGGTACGTTGTTCTAGAAGGAGGGAAATAGAAATGGCATCGGCACAAACATTACAGGATGAACTGCAAGTGGTTGCCTTTACCGTGGCCGGGGGGGAATTTGCCGTCAACATCCTTGAGGTTCAGGAGATAAATCGCCTGCCAAGCATTACGCGTGTGCCCCGGACACCTTCATATATGGAAGGGGTAATCAACCTGAGGGGGAACGTGATTCCGGTCGTTGATTTACACAAGCGGCTGGGGCTTCCTTCCGGCGAAAACACTGACAAGACCCGAGTTGTGATCGTCAATGTCCATGATATTAAGGTGGGAATGATTGTAGACGAGGTTCTGGAAGTCCTGCGCCTATCGCAGCACAACATCGAACCGCCCCCGTCGACGGGAGGACAAAACCCCGAATTCCTAGAGGGGGTGGGAAAAATGGGGAATCGGCTGCTGATGCTTGTCAATCTGGAGCAGCTATTAGGGATCGCAAATTCAGTGAATTAGACCGGGGGTACGTGACTCATGATCGAAGATTTTCGGGAACTCACAGATTTTCAACTGGATGTTCTCCGGGAGATCGGCAACATCGGGGCAGGCAACGCCGCTACGGCCCTGGCTCAAATGGTCAATCATAAGATAGAGATGGTTGTGCCTCGGATCAGCATCTTGCCCTTTCCGGAGGTGGCGGACACGCTGGGAGGCCCTGAAGCCCTTGTGGCCGGTATCAACCTCAAAGTGACCGGGGATGTAACCGGGAACATGCTGTTCCTGCTGCCCATTGTTTCCGCCGGTATCCTTGTAGACATGTTAATGGGACGCCCGGAAGGGCAGACCGGGACCCTGGAGGAGATGGAACGGTCGGCCCTTAAGGAAGTCGGCAATATCTTGAGCGCTACATTCCTGGGTGCTCTGTCCATGTTTACGTCTTTGGTGATGTCACCGTCGGTTCCTTCCCTGGCTATCGACATGGCTGCTGCCCTCCTCAGCTCAGTTTTGTCTGAACTGGGGGAAGTGGGAAATCATACTTTGATTATCGAATCTACTTTCGTTCGGGATGGCTGTCAGGTTATCGGCTACTTCTTCCTGTTGCCCGAACCCAACTCGCTTGACAGAATTCTGGCGGCACTCGGGGTGAACAGCTAAATGGCTTTTGAGGTTATCAAGGTGGGAATGGCAGACCTAAAGGTGACAAAAGACCCGAACCGCCTCCTAACAGCCGGGCTTGGCTCATGTGTTGGGATTTGTCTGTATGATAAAGCGAACCGGATAGGGGGGATGGCGCACATCATGCTGCCCACGAGCCTTCCGACCCGGGGGCCTGTGAATACAGCCAAGTTCGCCGATACGGCTGTGCCGGAACTGGTGCAGCAAATGATTAAATGCGGGGCCGCCCGGGGGAACCTTGTGGCGAAGGTTGCCGGGGGAGCACAGATGTTCACCTTTCCCGGGAGCAGTGATGTGATGAGAATTGGCGATCGGAACGCCGAAGCCGTATGGGAAATGTTGAAACAGCAAAAAATACCGCTCCTGGTCAGTGACACCGGGGGCAACTACGGGCGAACCATTGAAATGTGCTTGTCAACGGGAAAACTGTACGTGCGGACGATTGACCGGGGAGAGAAGGTCCTCTAAATGGAGGTTCAACGATGTCGGTACCCAAGGAAAGACAGCTTCAGCTTTGGGATTCGTTTAAAGAAACGCGGAATTCGGCCACAAGGGAGTCATTAATTCTTTCTTATGCGCCTTGGGTGAAATATGTCGCCGGCAGGTTGTCCATCGGTCTTGGCGGCCGGGTAGAAATCGATGAACTGGTGCATTACGGCATAATAGGGCTTATTAATGCCATTGAAAGGTATGATCAGGCAAGAGGGGTAAAATTTGAGACCTACGCCATCTCCAGGATCAGGGGAGCCATGTTGGACGGGATCCGGCTCATGGACTGGATGCCGCACACGCTCAGGCAAAAGGCAGGCCAATTGGAAAAGGCCTATACCAGATTGGAAATGGAGTTGGGCCGTTCCGCCACCGACGAGGAAATGGCCTGTACCCTGAGCCTTTCCTTACCCGAATTTCACCGACTCCTGTCCGAGGTCGGCTGTTTTTCTCTCGTCTCCTTAGACGAGGCCTCCGGCTGGCGCAATGGGGAGGCTTCAACGCCAATTTTGGAAACTATAGCGGACCGAACCAGCCCCGATCCATTACGTGAAGCCGAATTTGAGGAGCAGAAGGAATACCTGACCCGGGCAATGGCCAAACTCCCGGACAAGGAAAAGGCCGTCATCGCCTTATACTATTATGAAGGATTAACGTTGAAAGAAATCAGCCTTGTGCTTTCCATATCTGAATCACGGGTGTCGCAGCTTCATACGAAAGCGATTTTTCGCCTCAGGGGTCATTTAGGCAGAATCAAGAAAAAGGTTTTGGGGGAATAAGAAATGGGTGAAAATGAAGCGCAAAAACCCGGAATCTCGGATCAAGTCGAAGTTTCCAGCGGCCGGAAAGATCGCCCGGCCGACCGCCGAATCACTGTGGAGATAAGCAAAGACGGCCTGTCGGCCTCAATAACCGTTTTTCCCCCTGAAGACAACGCCCAACCGGCTGCTTTGGAGGAGGCGCGGGAAAAACTGGCCCAAGCCGGGGTTGTATTCGGGGTCGATGAACGGGCCCTTGAGAAAGCTGTAATGGAGCGGTCGGGAAAACCCGAACCGGTGGCTGTCGGCCTGCCCGTAACCCATGGATTGGATGGACAGATTGAGTTTCAATTCAAGACGGATATTGCTGATATCAAACCGTCGGAACTGGCTGACGGAAGGGCGGATTTTTACAACCTCAATCTAGTGCAAAACGTTGAAATGGGCCAGTTACTGGCGGTTAGGACATCTCCCCAACGGGGTGCGCCGGGGAAAACCGTGACTGGTGAGGAGTTGCGGCCCCGACCCGGGAAAGAGGCGCGGCTTTTCGCCGGGAAAAACGCCCGCTGGAGCGATGACGGCATCAGGCTTCTGGCAACGGCTCAGGGCCATGCGGTTGTCGCGAACAACAAGGTGGAAGTACAGACTGTATTCGAGCAGGCGGGGGATGTTGATTTTTCCTCCGGCAACCTGGATTGTCTGGGAAGTATTGTTATCAGGGGTGCGGTTAAAGCCGGATTTACAGTCCGGGCCGCCGATGATGTGGAAATAATGGAAACTGTTGATGGAGGCACGGTGATCGCGGGCGGCAACGTTCAGGTGCGGAAGGGCATCCTGGGGCATGGCGACAGCAAGGTGACCGCTGGAGGCAGTCTAAAGGCTAGGTTTATCGAGAACGGCCGGGTAGAGGCGGGCAAGGATGTGGTCGCCGATGCCATCATGCATAGTCAGATTGTCGCCGGTGGGAATGTAATCATGGAGGGGAAGAAAGGTTTAATTGTAGGGGGATTGGTCCGGGCCGGGCAGGATGTGATCGCCAAAACCATTGGCTCCTACCTGACCACCCCGACGTATGTGGAGGCGGGGGTAAGGCCCGAACTGCGGATCATGTATACCGAAACGGTGGCGGCCATTGCAGAACGGAAGGCAAACGTAGATAAGGTTGACAAAGCCGTCAAACTCTTGGTCAAGTTGGAAAAAACCATCGGTCAGCTCCCGGCCGAGAAGGGGCTGATGCTGGACCGGTTGAAGGAGACGTTGACGCATTTGGGTCGGGAACTTGTTTCTCTGGAAGAACGGCTTGCCGAAACTGAGGCGGAAATCACCGCCGGCAAAGGCAGGGTTGGGGCGTCCGGTACTATTTACCCCGGGGTTACCGTTACCATCGGCCGGAACAACCTGCCCATCCGGGATGAAAGGCGTTTTGTGGTTTTGGGCCTTGATCAAGGGGATATCAGGACTTATCCATTTCGCTGATGGGGGTGGCTTTGATGTCTGTTAAGTCCGTGGACCTCCAAGTGCTTATCCCGAGGACTCAGGAACTGAGCCGTGTACAGCAACTTGAACAGCAGAGCGGGCAGAACCAGCAGCAGCAGTTTGCCGCCCAACTGCAGCAGACTGCCACCCGGTTGGAGCAGTCGGTGAAGCAGACAGTGGCTGCGGATAAAGGCAAAGTCCAAGAACGGCAGCATCAGTCAAAGCAATCGCGGCAGGAACAGACTCCTAAAGATGAAAAGGAAGAGCAAAGCAGGAAGGGCCGGCAAGAAGCCCCGGTTCAGCCCGGACTCGGCAGCACCATTGACATCAAAGTATAAGAGGGAGGCCTGGAATGGGTTACTTTTTTCTGGTGGGCGGTTTAACTTTAATTGCAGCTTTCTTCATCGGTCGGTCACGCATGAACGAGAAACAGGAACTGGACAAGCTTATGGGTGAAGCTAAGCTTGTCCGTGAGGATCTCGAGACCCTTTTGTCGGAGGTCACGGTGGTCACCGGGGAGGCCCTTGATCGGCTGGAAGAAAAAATCGAGGTGAGCAAAGGACTCCTGCAGGTCCCGGAGACCCGGGTTGTGGGAGGGGGACCGGGTTATTACGGGTCAGGTCCGGTCGTAAACGTCACCTCTATCAACCGCAAACGGAAAAAGAACAGTTCGGTCGCCCTGGCTGTGGGGAGGGAGCCGGCCCCTGTTGCCAGGCCTGGTGACGGCAGGGTTTCGCCGGAACGGTACGTTCAGGTTTACCGGATGGCGGAAGAAGGCCTCAACGTCCGGCAGATCGCGGAAAGGTTGAACATGGGACAGGGGGAGGTCAAATTGATTCTCAACCTGCAGCACCGCCGTACTTAGTCGCGGTAAGAACCGCCGGCCCGGTACGGCCAACGGAAACGGGCTGTCGTCCTGCTTGTGGCCGGGGCCCGATGAATAGGAACAGGTATTGCTGGCAATAATGACCATATCAGCCATTTGGGGAAAAACCCTTAGGGACCACAACCTTCCGTCGGTCCGGTCAGACACATTGTTGTCCTGATTGCCAAAAAATATTTGCCTGGGCTGGGGGCTTATGCTATACTAATTGTTGGTGTAAAATACACACGCTTCCCGATTCCCTGCGGGGGTGCCTGACGGTTCCGCGGGGTAGATGACGGGGGCGGAGGCCAAAAAAACCAAACGGAGAGGAGGTGTGATGAAGTGGCCGTCATCTCAATGAAACAGTTGCTGGAAGCCGGCGTACACTTTGGTCACCAGACGCGGCGCTGGAACCCGAAGATGGCCCCTTATATCTTCACCGAACGTAATGGAATCTACATTATCGACCTGCAAAAGACGGTCCGCAAGGTGGAGGACGCTTATAACTTCGTCCGGGACATGGTAGCCGACGGCAAGACTATTCTCTTTGTCGGGACCAAGAAGCAGGCCCAGGAGTCGGTCAGGGATGAAGCCCAGAAATGCGGAATGTTCTTTGTGAATCAGCGCTGGCTGGGCGGTATGCTTACCAATTACCAGACGATTCGCAAACGGATTGACCGGCTGCGCGAGTTGGAGAAGATGGAAACCGAGGGCGTTCTCGATGTTCTAACCAAGAAAGAAGTTGCCCGCTTGATGGGTGAAAAAGACAAGCTGCAGCGGTTCTTGGGCGGTATCAAGGACATGAAGGAACTCCCCGGGGCACTGTTCGTAATTGACCCCCGCAAGGAAAGAATAGCGGTGGCCGAAGCGCGCAAACTGGGAATACCGATCGTGGGCATTGTTGATACCAACTGCGATCCGGACGAAATTGATTACATCATTCCCGGAAATGATGATGCCATCCGGGCAGTCAAGCTTCTGACTTCCAAGGTAGCGGATGCCGTCCTGGAAGCCAAGCAAGGCCAGCAAATGGCTGAGTAATCAAAGAGGTAGGGGTGACTGGGGTAAGTCAAATACCCTACTGTCATTCCTACCTTTACTTATGATTGTTCCCTACGGAACGGATTTTTGATAGAGGGGGTACCAGCTGTTGGTTACTGCAGAAATGGTTAAAGAGCTGCGAGAAAGAACCGGTGCCGGGATGATGGACTGCAAGAAAGCACTCACAGAAACCGGCGGCGACATGGAAAAGGCCATTGAGTTTCTCCGGGAGAAGGGCCTGGCGGCTGCGGCCAAAAAGGCGGGCCGGATCGCGGCTGAAGGTAGGGTGGAAGCGTATATACACGGTGTCGGCCGGATCGGTGTCCTGGTGGAATTGAACTGCGAAACGGATTTTGTAGCCAAGACCGATGAGTTCAAGGAACTCTGCAAAGACATTGCCATGCAGATCGCTGCTGCCAAACCTGAATATGTGTCCCGGGATCAGGTGCCTGAAGAAGTTGTGGAAAAGGAGAAGGCCATCCTGAAAGCCCAAGCATTGAACGAGGGCAAACCGGAAAGAATTGTGGAGAAAATGGTGACCGGTAGAATTGAGAAATTCTTTACGGACTCCTGCCTTCTGGAGCAGGCCTATATTCGCGACCCTGACATCACAGTAGAAAAGTTTGTGGCCGAAAAGATTGCTAAACTGGGCGAAAATATTGCTGTCCGCCGGTTTGTGCGCTTCGAAATGGGTGAGGGGCTGGCCAAACGGCAGGACGACTTTGTTGCCGAGGTTATGGCCCAGGCCGGGAAATAGAACCTGGGGGATATTGGCAAAAAAGTTTGGCTTTTCAGAGAGGAATTTTACGGGTTCCGTAGAAATTACTCAGGGATAACTGGAGGTCGTAATGAAAGAGCCCACATACAAACGAGTGGTTCTGAAACTGAGCGGTGAGGCCCTGGCGGGCACCCAAGGCTACGGGATCGACCAGGACATTCTGAATTCGATCGCCTCTCAGGTAAGAGAGGTTCAGGACTGCGGCATCGAGGTGGCCATCGTGGTTGGCGGTGGCAACATCTGGCGCGGGGTTGCCGGAAGTGCCAAGGGCATGGACCGGGCAACCGCCGACTATATGGGAATGCTGGCCACGGTAATCAATTCACTTGCCCTCCAGGATGCCCTGGAAAAACACGGGGTTGACAGCAGGGTTCAGTCCGCAATTGAGATGAGAGCCATAGCCGAGCCGTATATCCGGCGCCGTGCCATTCGGCACCTGGAAAAGAAACGGGCGGTTATTTTTGCGGCTGGAACGGGGAATCCCTACTTTTCCACTGACACGACCGCGGCCCTACGGGCGGCCGAGATCGAGGCGGAAGTGATCCTGATGGCCAAACGGGTGGATGGTGTTTATGACTCTGATCCTTTAAAGAACCCGGAAGCTCGAAAATTCAAGGATCTGGGTTATTTTGAGGTATTGAACAAGGGCCTTGGGGTTATGGATTCGACAGCGACATCCCTTTGTATGGAGAACAAAATCCCGTTAATCGTCTTCAATCTGAACCAGCCCGGAAATATCATGAAAGTGATCATGGGTGAAGAGATTGGTACTTTTGTCGGGAGGGAAAACGATGATAAAGGAAATCACAATTGATATTGAGGACAAAATGAATAAGACGGTAGAAGTCCTGAGGAAAGAGTACGCATCTTTGCGCGCCGGCCGGGCGACACCGGCCCTTCTGGAAAAGATTCAGGTCGACTACTACGGCACCCCGACTCCGATCAACCAACTGGCCAATGTCTCCGTGCCAGAAGCGAGGCTTCTCATTATCCAGCCTTGGGACAAATCAACTGTTCCCAGCATCGAGAAGGCCATTTTGAAGTCAGACCTGGGAATCACCCCAACCGGGGACGGGAATGTAATTAGGATCTCCGTCCCGCAGCTGACCGAGGAGAGACGCAAAGAACTGGTCAAGGTGGTCAAGAAGAAAGCGGAAGAAGCTAAGGTTGCGGTCCGCAACTTGAGGCGGGACGCTAATGATCGGATCAAGGCCGCGGAGAAAAAGAATGTGATTTCGGAAGATGATGCCAAACGGGGGCAGGACGAGATCCAGAAGTTGACCGACAAACACATTTTGAGCATCGACAAGACGGCCGAGGTCAAGGAAAAAGAAATCATGGAAGTCTAAACGGGGTAATAGAAATACAAATGTCAAACATGTTTCCCGATGTTCTGGGGCTTAATCCGGCGGAAGCGTTACCCGTTCTGACCGCGAGTGGATTCCGGGTTCGGGAGAGGGTAACCAAACCACCATGGGGCTCTGCGCCGAAAGGCGTTTGCCGTATTGTTTGCCAGAAGTTGGTCGCAGACAATGAGGTAGAACTAGTACTGGCCTATCAGGATTACGAAAAGGAGGTGTTAAAGAGTGGCTTACAGAATAACCGATGAGTGCTCCGCGTGCGGCACTTGTGCCGAAGAGTGCCCTAACAAGGCTATCTCTGAAGGTGACATCTATGTAATTGACAGCGGCAAATGTGATGAATGTGGTACCTGTTTCGACTCCTGTCCCAACAGCGCGATCGTGGAAGAATAATTAACAAACCCCCCTCGCTAGAGGGGGTTTTGTTAATTATTGTACTTACCGGGGGCAGGAAGCAATGTGGGAGAGTTTTCTGGCCCGGTTTTGTAAAGGCCGGGCAAATTCTGCAAAATTGGATAAGAACCGGTTGGACCCGGTGCGACTCCCGGCCCATGTGGCAATTATCATGGATGGCAACGGCCGTTGGGCCAGTGCCCGGGGGTTGCCGCGTGCCATGGGGCACCGGGCCGGCGTCGAGTCGCTGCGCCGGGTAGTCAGGGCCTCTTCCGATCTGGGAATTAAGGTCCTGACTGTTTATGCTTTTTCGACTGAGAATTGGAAACGGCCGCAGGAGGAAGTTAATGTCCTGATGGACCTCCTGGTGGAGTACCTCCGCAAGGAAATTGACGAACTGCACCGGAACCGGGTTCGGGTCCGGGCCATGGGGAGGCTAAGGGATCTTCCCACCGTGGCCCAGCGAGAAATCGAGCGGGCCCGGGTTTTAACGAAGGACAACACCGGCCTGGTGCTCAACATCGCCCTCAACTACGGCGCACGGATGGAAATAACCGGGGCCGTTCGAAAAATCGCTGGCCTTGTGCAAAACGGTAAAATGGACCCGAACCAAATTGACGAAGCCGCTGTTGCCGGGGAACTTTTGAGCGGCGATCTGCCTGAGCCGGACCTCTTGATCCGGCCATCGGGGGAGATGCGCATCAGCAATTTTTTGCTCTGGCAGATTGCCTATACGGAACTCTGGTTTACACCGGTGTTATGGCCTGATTTCGGGGAAGAGCAGTTGGTGGAGGCCTTATGGGATTACCAGCGGCGTGACCGCCGGTATGGCGGAATCAAGGTGTAGACGGAGGAGACAGAATTGCTCAGGCAGCGTGTACTTACAGCGGTTATCCTGGTTCCCGTTTTTCTTTTCGTTGCTTATACGGGCGGGATGGCTCTGGTCGCGGTAACCGCCCTCCTGGTGGTGGCCGGCCTGAAAGAGTTTTGGCACTTGTTGCGGGAGATGGGCCTTAAACCGGCAGCCCATGTTGGTTATGCAGGTGGATTACTCCTGGTGGCGGGGGCATATCTTGGTAGTGGCGGGATCGTTTTGACGGGAAACCTGATAGGGCTGCTGCTGGCTGCCGTTTTGGCTGCATTTCTCCTGACCCTGGTGTTTGCCTTTCCCCGCTATTCAGTCGTTGATCTTGCCGGAACACTGTTTGGAACGGTTTACATCGGTTGGCTGTTAAGTCACCTGATTCTGCTGCGGGGGATGAGGGAAGGTTTCTTACTGCTGCTTCTGGCCCTGGTTTTAACCTGGGCGACCGATACATTTGCCTACTTTGTAGGGAGCGGGTTGGGGCGACATAAGCTTTGCCCCTCGTTGAGTCCCCAAAAAACATGGGAAGGGGCATTAGGAGGCGTTGCCGGCAGCGTCCTGGCTGGGGTTGTGTATTACGCATTGATTGGTCTGGTCCCTTTGAGGCACGTGATCGCCATCAGCCTCCTGGTGTCCGTGTTCGGCGAGATCGGCGACCTGGCCGAGTCCGCTTTGAAGCGGTTGGCCGGGGTTAAGGATACGGGGAGCTTGATTCCAGGCCATGGCGGGGTCCTGGACAGGTTCGACAGTGTACTTCTGACCGTCCCGGTGCTATACTATTACTTAAATTTCATAACTGGTATGAGGTGACAAAATGAACCCGAATCTGGAAAAGAACTTGACAACCTTGATCCGGTTAGCGGTTGCCGCTATTACCCTGCTGATCATTTACCTGGCTTTGGACTACATTTTCCCCGTGGTAGGCAGGGCAATTTCCGTTCTGCCCGTTTTTTTCCTTCCTTTCATTTTGGCCTTAATTCTCGCCATTTTGGTCGATCCGGTGGTCACTATTGTGGAGAAACGCCTCAGGTTGTCGCGAGGGCTGGCCACCTTCATATCGCTCGTCCTGGTCTGGGGTAGTATCGCTTTGATTCTTTCCCTGATTGGCTCCCGCCTGGTAGGTGAGTTGAGTGGTATCTACCGAAGCCTGACCGAACTGTCCCAGGGAGTCAACCTGTCGGGGTTGATCGATAAGATCGAACGGCTGTATGCAGGCCTGAACTTACCTCCGCAGTTTCCCGCCCAACAGGCAGTGCAGGATAACATCGGTGTATTTCTCAAAGTGCTGCAAACCCTCGTTGAGACCAGCATTGACTTTATTTTCAGCTTTCTTGCCGCTCTTCCGGGTGTATTTACTATTTTTTTGATCGCCACAGTGGCTACCTACTTCATGAGCCGGGATAAGGGGATAATTATAGACTCTGTGCTCGGGTTTGTGCCCACTGGGCTGAGACATAGGGTCAAGAGTGTGACCACCGACCTTGGTTCCGCCCTGGTGGGTTTCCTGCGTGCGGAATTGATCCTGATTAGCATAACTGGGTTTCAAACGGTTATCGGATTGACCATCCTCCAGGTGCCCTATGCAGTGACCCTGGGCATCTTGGTAGGCTTGTTTGATATTCTTCCCATTCTCGGCCCGGGAACAGTATTCGTCCCCTGGATTGCCTGGCAGTTCTATCTGGGGAATTTTAATTTCTCCATTGGGCTTCTCATTCTTTATGGGATCGTCACGGTCGTGCGCCAGTTCCTGGAACCGAAAATACTGTCCGAAAGCATCGGTCTTCACCCTTTGGCCACCCTTGTATCTCTTTATGTGGGGCTGCAGGCTCTAGGTGCCATCGGTATTATTGTCGGGCCTACGATCCTGGTGCTCTACCAGGCCATGAAAAAGGCGCGGCTGCTGCCGAGCTGGCTTCTGAACCAGGATCGGTAACATGGTTGATAATATTCGGTTTGATGTTGAAGAATAATCTAGTGGGATTGACGACACTGGTTCGGGCCGTCCTTCCGGGACCGGAGGTGCCTGGGCTTTTATTATGAAAATGCAGAATTGTACAGACAGGGGTTTTGGCGTTGACATCGAAACGTATAGTCCTTCTCGGATCTACCGGCTCAATTGGGCGGCAGACACTGGAAGTTGTCGAATCATTTCCGGACCGGCTTAAAGTGGAAGTGCTTGTTGCCGGAAGCAATGCCGACCTCCTGGTGGAGCAGGCCCGCAAGTTTCGTCCCAGTTTGGTTGCTGTAGCTGAACCTGCGGCTTACGGACAGCTGCGCCGGGAGTTAGAACCGCTGGGCATCAAGGTGCTGGCGGGGGCGGATGAGGTGGAGCGGGCTGCCGCGGAGCCGGCGGATATCGCTGTCAGCGCCATTTCCGGTATAGCGGGGCTGAAACCAACCCTGGCTGCCATCAGGAGCGGTAAGACGGTAGCTCTATCCAACAAGGAGTCATTGGTGGCCGGAGGCCACCTGGTTATGCAGGAGGCCGCCCGGCAAGGGGTGGATATTTTGCCGGTGGATAGTGAACACTCCGCCATCTGGCAGTGCCTGCAGGGAAATCGACGGGTGAAAAAGATTATACTCACCGCCTCAGGAGGCCCATTCCGGGGCCGGTCCCGGGGGGAACTGCGGGAAGTAGGGCCGGAACAGGCCCTGAAACACCCGAATTGGGACATGGGGGCAAAAGTGACAATTGATTCCGCGACATTGATGAACAAGGGCCTTGAGGTTATTGAGGCCAAGTGGTTGTTTGGGCTTGATGTGTCCCAGGTGGATGTTGTGGTTCACCCCCAAAGCATCGTCCATTCCATGGTTGAGTTTATTGACGGTGCGGTTCTAGCCCAGATGGGGGTTCCTGATATGCGGCTGCCGATCCAGTTCGCCTTGAGTTATCCGGACCGGTGGCCTGCCGGCTGGCCCGTTTTGTCTTTGGCAGAAGTGGGGAACCTGACGTTTGAGCCCCCTGATCGGGCTACCTTTCCCGCCATCAACCTTGCCTATCAGGCTGCCGAAGCGGGAGGCACGATGCCCACGGTCATGAATGGGGCTAACGAGGTGGCAGTAAGCCTGTTTCTGTCGCACCGGATCGGGTTCCTTCGAATACCGGAGATTATCAAAAGGACCATGGAGGACCATGTTCCAATTGCCGATCCGTCACTGAAGGATGTCTTGGAAGCTGATCGCTGGTCCCGCGAACGGACGATTGAATGCGTCAATCAGGGTACGGAAAGAGGTGCATCGACAAGTTGATTACGTTACTGTCTTCCGTTTTCGTTTTTGCTATCCTGATCCTGTTTCATGAATTGGGGCATTTTTTGATTGCCAAAAAGGTAGGGATCCGGGTTCACGAATTCAGTCTAGGGTTTGGCCCCATGCTTATCCGTAGGCAGGTCGGGGAAACAGCCTATTCCCTGCGCCTGTTCCCCTTGGGAGGGTTTGTGCGCATGGCCGGGATGGAGTCGGGCGACCAGGAAGATGAACGCGGGTTCAACAGGAAGCCGGTATGGCAGCGGATGGGGGTCATTTTCGCCGGTCCGGTTATGAATTTTGTGCTGGCCCTACTCCTGTTTGTTTTCACCTTTACTGTGATCGGGATACCCAGCCCGTCCAACTCCAATCTCATCGGCGGGGGTTTAAAGGACCAGCCGGCCGCCCGGGCCGGCCTGAAAGCCGGTGACCGCGTCGTGGGCGTGGACGGGAAGCCGGTTTCCAACTGGAACGATATGGCCGACGCCATCCATGCCAATGCGGGACGGGCAATCAAAATTGCCGTTCTGCGCGATGGCCGCCGGTTGACGCTGCCCGTGACTCCGGTGTATGACTCTGAGCAGAAGAAGGCCATGATCGGAATAAAGCAGGTGCTTGTTTTTGAGCGGCAGACCTTGGCCGCGTCGGTCAAATTAGGAGTGGCGGAAGCGGTTGGGCTCACCGTTCTGGTAATCAAGGGTTTGGTCATGATGGTTACCGGGGCGGTGTCTTCTTCGGACGTGGCCGGGCCGGTTGGGATAATGGGGATGATCGGGGAGGCTGCCCGGGGGGGATTGGCTTACCTGTTAAACTTTGCTGCTATTTTAAGCATAAACCTCGGTTTGATTAACCTCTTGCCGATTCCGGCCCTTGATGGCAGCCGCCTAGTGTTCCTGGGCCTGGAGAAGCTGCGCGGGCGCCCGGTGGAGCAGGAAAAAGAAAATTTTATCCACCTGGTGGGGTTTGCCCTGTTGATGCTGCTAATTCTGGTGATCACCTACAACGACATACTCCGGATTGTGGTGGGGTAGCGGAGGCAACCCCTTGCCCCATTGGGAAATAGGGCTTGCCGGCAGCGAGCCATGGATGAGATAAATTAAGCGGGTATGGGATAACGGGTGGGGCAGCCCCATCTAGGAGGAAAAAAGCATGTTTGAGCGGAGGACAAGCCGCCCAATTCAAATTGGCAGCGTCGCCGTCGGCGGCGGGGCGCCGGTTTCCGTCCAGTCGATGACCAACACCGACACGCGTGACATCACCGCCACGGTGGGCCAAATCAAGGGCCTGGAGCAGGTTGGCTGTGAAATCATCCGGGTCGCCGTCCCGGACGCCGAGGCCGCAGATGCCCTGGCAGGGATAAAAGAGCAGATTTCTATTCCCCTTATCGCCGACATCCACTTTGACTACCGGTTGGCTTTGCAGGCAATCGCCGCCGGAGTGGACGGGCTGCGTCTTAACCCGGGGAATATCGGTGGTGTCGACAGAGTAAAAGAAGTAGTAGCTGCTGCCCGGGAACGAACTGTGCCTATCCGCATTGGCGTCAACGCCGGTTCCCTGGAAAAAGGGCTCTTGGCCAAATATGGCCGGGTGACCGCCGAAGCCATGGTGGAAAGTGCCCTTGGCCATGTCCTGATCCTGGAGAAAATGAATTTTGAACATATCAAGATTTCGCTCAAGGCTTCTGATGTGCCGCTCATGGTTGATGCCTACCGGCTGTTGGCCGGTAAGGTTGGCTACCCACTGCACCTGGGGGTGACGGAAGCTGGCACGCCCTACTGCGGGTCGATCCGGTCGGCGGTGGGCATTGGCACGCTGCTGTCCGAGGGGATTGGGGACACGATCAGGGTTTCCCTGACCGGAGATCCGCGCCTTGAGGTGCGGGCGGCATTCGAGATTCTGAAAGCCCTTGATCTGCGGAAAAGAGGAGTGGAGATCATCTCCTGCCCGACCTGCGGCCGCTGCCAGATCGACCTCGTTCGGGTGGCCGAAACGGTTGAAGCTGCGGTGCAGGAAATTGAGAAGCCAATAAAGGTGGCCATCATGGGCTGTGTGGTCAACGGCCCCGGTGAAGCCCGGCAGGCCGATGTCGGCATTGCCGGGGGGCGCGGGGTCGGTATATTGTTTCGAAACGGTGAAATTGTGCGTAAGATCCCTGAATCAGAGCTAGTCTCCGCTTTGTTGGCCGAAATCAGAAACATAGCCGAAGCTAATTGACAACAGCTTTCACGGTGCGGTAGAATTTTATGGAAACGCAGACAGGGAGGGCAACAGATGAGAGTAACACAGCTTTTTGTCCCCACACTCCGGGAAACACCGGCGGAGGCTGAGGTAATCAGCCATCAATTGATGCTAAGGGCCGGAATGATGCGCAAGTCTGCGGCCGGGGTTTACACCTACCTGCCCCTGGGTTACAGGACAATCCGCAAAATCGAGCAGATTGTACGGGAGGAAATGGACGCTAAGGGTGGGCAGGAGGTGCTGCTGCCGATCGTCCAGCCAGCGGAACTCTGGCAGGAGTCCGGCCGGTGGCAGGTTTACGGTGACGAGATGTTCCGGCTCAAGGACAGACACAAGCGCGACTTTTGCCTGGGGCCGACCCATGAGGAGATAATTACCGACATAGCCCGCGGGGAAGTGAGGTCATATAAACAGCTTCCACTGCTGTTCTACCAGATTCAAAACAAATACCGGGATGAGAGAAGACCGAGGTTCGGGTTGATGCGCGGGCGCGAGTTCATCATGAAGGATTTGTACTCGTTCGATCGGGACGAGGAAGGACTGGATATAAGCTACCGGAAGATGTATGACGCCTACTGCCGGGTTTTCTCCCGGTGTGGGCTGGATTTTCGGGTTGTTGAGGCTGATTCCGGACCGATAGGCGGCAAGGTCAGCCACGAGTTTATGGTTCTGGCCGACACCGGGGAATCCACGATTGTATTTTGCCTGCAGTGCGATTATGCCGCCAATGTGGAAATTGCCCCCTGCATGCCGGAGGAACCCGCCAGAGAGGAACCGAAGCCCATGGAGCCGGTACTAACTCCCCACATGCGGACCATTGAGGACCTGGCCGAGTTCCTGCACATGCCTGCCAATCGTCTGACCAAGACGTTGTTTTTTGAAGCGGACGGGAAACCGATCGCCGTTTTGGTTCGCGGGGACCGGAACCTTAACGAAACCAAACTCAAGAACACCTTGAACTGCATCGACCTTGATTTTGCGGGTGAAGAACTTGTGAAAAAGGTGACCGGGGCTGAAGTCGGCTTTGTCGGACCGGTGGGGCTGACAGGGGTCAAAATCATAGCCGACCGGGAAGTCCCTCTGATAGTCAACACCGTGGTCGGGGCCAACCGGAACGACTACCATCTGGTCAATGTCAACCCCGGTCGTGATTTCCAGATTGACCAGGTTGCCGACCTGCGTACCATTGAGCCTGGTGAACCCTGCCCCGTCTGTGGCGTTCCCCTGCAGTCAACCCTGGGGATCGAAGTCGGGCACATTTTTAAACTGGGCACGAAGTACTCGAAGTCCATGGGGGCCGCTTATTTGGACGAGAACGGCAAGGAACGGTTGGCAATTATGGGCACTTACGGTATTGGCGTAAGCCGGACAATGGCTGCCGCTATTGAGCAGAATCACGATCAGGACGGCATTATCTGGCCGGTTCCCATCGCACCGTACCATGTTGTCGTTGTGCCTGTCAGCGTCCGGGATCCGGAACAGATGGGTATTGCGGAAAAGATTTACGAAGACCTGAGAGCGGCCGGGGTGGAAGTGGTCATCGATGACCGCAACGAACGGCCTGGGGTGAAATTCAAGGACGCGGACCTTATCGGCTACCCGTTCCGGCTCACCGTAGGCGCCAAGGCGCCAGCGGAAGGCACGGTGGAACTTCGTTCCCGGCGCACCGGGGAAACGACTGTGGTTTCGATTCGGGAGGCCATCGCCGCCACCCGCGAAGCCCTGGGGATGAGTGGGTAATATTGCCTCCGTTCCTGAATAGGATAAAGCGAAAATGGATAAATAAGTAACATCAGCAAAAAGATGGGGGGCAACGTTATTGAAGGCGTCTGCTGTGATCCCGGCCTACAACGAAGAACGAACGATTGAAGACGTGGTGCGGGTGGCTCTAAATAGCCCCTACATCGCCGAGGTGATCGTCGTCAGCGACGGCTCTACGGACGCGACGGCTGAGGTTGCCCGTAACGCCGGGGCTGTCGTTCTGGAATTGTCCTTCAATGTTGGTAAGGGCGGGGCCATGATGGTGGGGTTCAATGCAACCCATGAGAACGCCATTCTGTTTTTGGATGCCGATCTAATTGGGCTCAGACCCGAACATATAAAGGAACTCCTAGTACCCGTTCTGTCCCAGGCGGCGGATATGACTATCGGGGTTTTTGACCGCGGCCGCATCGCTACGGACCTGGCCCAGGCAATCGCGCCATACCTGTCGGGGCAGCGCGCCGTTACCCGGAAGGTCCTGGACGAAATCAGCAACCTGGATATTACCCGGTTTGGGGTCGAGGTTGCGCTTACCCGCTTTGCCGAAGACAAGGACCTGAAAGTCCGGGAGGTGGTTCTTGCCGATCTGTCGCATGTAATGAAAGAAGAAAAACTGGGCATTATGAAGGGCTTTGCGGCCCGAATGAAAATGTATTGGGAAATCGCCAAATACGTCAAAGGTGGCTAAAACGGGATGTAACCGCTGGAGGTAAAAATGGCACAGGTGGAAGTAAATTGGCCGTCCGGTCTGGGGTTCGGTCGGCTTCTGACGGGCATCACCCTGCCGGAGGCGGTTGGGGCGGTTTTTGATACTGCCCGGGTGGACCGGGTTGAGGTTGTCCCGGAACACGGCCTCTGGCGCATTTTATTCACGACGAACCGGGAAATAGAACAGCTGCACCTGGACACCGTTGCTGCGCATATCAGGCAGCAGGTGCCCGGTTTAAAGACGGTAGAACTGGTCCCGTCTTTTGCTTTGTTTGCCATTTCTTCCCCGGAAGATCTGGAGCGGCAATGGCCCGAGGTGGCCGAACTAGCCGGTAGGAAGGTGCCGGTGCTCCAGGAATGGTTGCGGCGGGCCTCGGTCCGGCTGGAGGGGGAGCACCTGACCCTTGTTGTGGAAGGAGAACTGGGCCGCCAGTTGGTACTGGCCCAAAAAGGGGATCGCCTGGTTGCCGCTATCGTGTCCGAACTGTTCGGGCGAGCGTTGACGGTAGCCGTGGATGCTGTTGACCCCGAACCGGCGGAATCGCGGGAGGTTCTGGACCGGGAAGAGGAAAAGTATCTGCGTTCATTTGCCGAACGCCGCACGGCCCTTGCCGAAAAGGCGGCCCGGAGCCACCAGGTTTTGATCGGTCGGGAGATTTCCGGATCGGTGACTCCCCTATCCGGTGTGGTGGAGGAAGAGCGCTCTGTCACCGTGGCCGGGAGGGTTTTCAACTCTAAGCTGCGGGAATTGAAAAGCGGGCGAAGGGTGCTCACTTTCGACATTACTGATGAAACCGATTCAATTTCGGCAAAGGTGTTTTTGGGGGAATCGGATCAGGTGGTAGACCTTCCTGACGGCACGTGGGTCATTTCCAGGGGGCCGGTGCAGGAGGATAAATTCACCCAGGAATTGACATTGATGGTTGCCGATCTGGTTGTTGGTCAGCCCCCATCAAGAGAGGATAATTGTGCCGACAAGCGGGTGGAACTGCACCTGCACACTCGGATGAGCAGCCTGGACGGGGTCAGTTCCGTCACTGATGTTGTCAGACAGGCAGCCAGATGGGGGCACTCGGCTGTCGCCATCACCGATCATGGGGTGGTTCAGGCTTTTCCGGAAGCCTATGAGGCCGGACGCAAACACGGGATAAAAATCATTTGCGGGGTTGAAGCTTATCTCTTTGATGATGACCAGAAAGAGAGGCGCGATGCCCCAACGTACCACTGTACGATCCTGGCGCGGAACCAAGAAGGGCTAAAGAGGTTGTACGAACTGGTGTCCCTGTCCCACCTGCAACATTTTTACCGCCACCCCCGGATTCCGAGGTCTGAACTCGCCGCCAGGCGGGAGGATTTGCTGATCGGTTCCGCCTGTGAAGCGGGGGAGTTGATCAGGGCCTACCTCGATGGCCGCTCCCGCGACGAACTCCTGAAGATGGCCGGCTTCTACGACTACCTGGAGATCCAGCCCGTGGGCAATAATGAGTTTCTGGTCCGGGACGGCCGCCTGGCCGGCGTCGCGGACCTGGAAGAAATGAACAAGAACATCATCAGCATTGGGAAGGAATTGGGCAAACCAGTCGTGGCCGCAGGGGATGTTCACTTTCTGCACCCGAGCGACGAGGTTTACCGGCGGATTATCCTACACGGAAAGGGCTTTCTCGATGCGCAAAACCAGGCCCCCCTTTTCTTACGGACCACGGAGGAAATGCTGGCCGAGTTCTCCTACCTTGATCCCGGTCTGGCCCGCGAGGTTGTAGTGGAGAACCCGACTCTGATTGCCGCCATGGTCGATTCGGTTAGACCAGTCCCGGAAGAGTTTTTTCCTCCTTACATTGAGGGGGCCGAATCACTGGTCGAAGACCTCACCTGGGGCAGGGCTCGGGAGATTTACGGGGACCCGCTGCCGGACATTGTCCGGGCCAGAATCGAAAAAGAACTGGCATCGATTATCGGCAACGGATTTGCCGTTCTCTACGCCATTGCCCTCAAGCTGGTCAAGAAATCCAACGGTGACGGGTATCTGGTTGGTTCGCGGGGTTCCGTCGGTTCATCGGTGGTGGCCTATCTTTGCGGCATTACCGAGGTAAACCCTTTACCCCCGCACTATATCTGCTCCCACGGCCATTATTCCGATTTTTCCAGCGGCACTCAACATGGGTCCGGCGCTGACATGCCTGCTTTGGCGTGCCCGCAATGCGGCAGGCCTTTACATAAAGATGGCCACGATATTCCCTTTGAAACATTTTTGGGTTTTGAGGGCGACAAAGTGCCTGACATTGACCTCAACTTTTCCGGCGAATACCAATCCCGGGCCCACCGCTACGTGGAGGAACTGTTCGGCCGGGATTACGTTTTCCGGGCCGGTACTATTGCCACCATTGCCGAACGGACAGCCTTCGGCTTTGTGAAGAACTTCCTTGAGGAACAGGGGCGGGTGCCGCGGAACGCCGAGGTGCTCCGGCTGGTGGCGGGCTGCACCGGGGTGAAGCGGACGACAGGGCAGCACCCCGGAGGCATGATGATCCTGCCCCAGACCATGGATATTCACGAGTTTACTCCCGTGCAGCGCCCGGCCGACGACACTGATTCCGAGGTAATCACCACCCACTTCGATTATGAGGCTATCAGCAGCCGGCTGGTTAAACTGGACATTCTCGGACACGATGACCCGACGGTTCTGAAAATGCTGCAGGACCTGACCGGGGTAGATGTCAAGTCCGTTCCGCTTGATGACGCGGCTACGATGCAGCTTTTTGCCGGTGTGGAGCCCCTGGGAGTCAAACCGGAGCGCATCGGCTCCCAGATAGGAACCATCGGCATCCCCGAATTCGGGACCCGTTTTGTGCGCCAGATACTCGAGGACACTAGGCCGAAAACATTTTCCGACCTAGTCAGGATCAGCGGCTTTTCCCACGGTACCGACGTTTGGCTGAACAACGCCCAGGAGTTGATCAGAAGTGGCACGGCCAAACTGGCCGAGGCCATCTCCACTCGGGATGACATCATGATCCAGCTGATTAAATGGAACCTTCCCCCCAAGAGGGCGTTTGCCATCATGGAGAGCGTCCGCAAAGGCAAGGGTTTGAAGCCGGTAGATGTGGAAGAGATGAAGCAGGCGGGGGTCCCCGGGTGGTATATTGATTCCTGCCGCAAGATTAAATACATGTTTCCCAAGGCCCATGCGGTGGCTTATGTGACGATGGCTTTCCGCATCGCCTATTTCAAGGTCCATCACCCGGCGCCGTTTTACGCCAGCTTCTTTACCGTCAGGGCAGACGAGTTTGACGCCGACCTTATCTGTCGCGGGCCGGAAAACGTGCGCGCCAAGATTATGGAAATTGAAAAGAAGGGGAACGAGGCCCCGATTAAGGAGAAAAACCTGCTGACCGTCCTTGAGGTGGCCCGGGAGATGTTCGAGCGCGGCATTACCCTGCTTCCCGTTGACCTCTACCAGTCTGACGCCACCAGATTCATCATTTCCCCGTCCGGCTTGGTGCCGCCGTTGGCTGCCCTTCAGGGCGTAGGGGATGTAGCCGCGCAGCATATTGTGGAGGCCCGCGAGCAGGGACGGTTCACCTCGATTGAGGACTTGCGCCTGAGAAGCAAGGTCAGCAAGGCGGTCTTGGATGTACTGGGCAACCACGGCTGCCTGCAGGGGCTTGACGAAACTGACCAAATGGTACTATTTTCATGAGGAAGCTGGGTTTTTCAGGGAAAGAGGTTGCCAACCGCAGGCCCGTTATGCTATAATCATTCCGGTGACTAGTGTAGTGCTGGAAGTTGAAGAGTGGGTGTTCCCACTCTTCTGTGTTATCGATACCGGAATAACAAAGGGTTAATTCCGGGAAAATAGGAAATGGTTTTGTCCCCAGGATTTTTTTACCGAGGGGGTACATGGGTTGCAGGGCAAGGTCGAGGATCGGGTTGAGCGTCTGGCGTTTCCCATAGCGGCGGAGTGCGGGGTGGAATTGGTCAATGTCGAATTCGTCAAAGAAGGGGCGTTCTGGTATCTCCGGGTATATATTGATAAGGATGGCGGGGTGACTGTCGACGACTGCGAGGCAGTCAGTCATCGCTTGAGCGGGCGCCTGGACGAGGCCGACCCTATCCCACAGTCCTACATCCTGGAGGTATCGTCACCCGGACTGGAAAGAGCTCTGAAGAAACCGGCCGATTTTACCCGTTTCCAGGGCAAGTTGGTAAAGGTTTGCACCTTTGCTCCCGTGTGGGGGAAAAAGGAGTTTCTCGGCGAACTCGTTGGGCTCCATGATGACCAGGTGGCCATCTTAGTGGATGGGGAGAAATTGTTGATTCCATGGAAACAGGTCTCCCAGGTACGACTGGCTCTTCAGTAACGGGGCCGGAATTAAAGCCTTAGACCGAGGAGGATTTGCCATGCATGCTGAATTCATAGAGGCGCTTCAGGACCTTGAACGGGAAAAGGGGATTTCTCTTGATATTTTACTTGAAGCCATTGAAGCGGCCTTGATTTCGGCCTATAAGAAGAACTTCGGTTCTCTCCAAAACGTGCGGGTCCAGATTGACCGGGACACCGGGGAGATTAAGGTATTTGCCCGGAAAACCGTAATCGATGAAGTTTCGGACCCCCGGGCCGAAGTGTCTTTGGCGGATGCCCGTGACAAGGATTCCCGCTACGAGTTGGGCGACATCCTCGAAGTGGAGGTAACGCCGCGGAATTTCGGCCGCATTGCCGCCCAGACCGCCAAACAAGTGGTGGTCCAGCGGATCCGGGAAGCGGAGCGGGGACTCATTTACGAGGAGTTCTCCAACCGCGAGGGGGACATTGTCACTGGGATCGTGCAGCGGCAGGAACTGCGCAATGTATATATCGATTTGGGCAAGGTCGAGGCGGTTCTTGCCCCTTCGGAACAGATTCCGGGCGAGGAATACCGCCATGGAGACCGAGTAAAAACATATATTGTTGAGGTCAAGAAAACAACCAAAGGCCCTCAGATTATGGTGTCCCGGACACACCCGGGCCTGTTGAAGCGTCTTCTGGAACTGGAAGTGCCGGAAATCCATGATGGGGTTGTTGAGCTGAAAGCCATTGCCCGGGAGGCGGGGGCTCGGTCCAAAATCTCTGTCTATTCCCGGGACGAGAATGTCGATCCGGTAGGAGCCTGCGTCGGCCCCAAGGGCATGAGGGTACAGACGATAGTCAACGAACTGCGCGGGGAAAAAATTGATATCGTCAAGTGGAACCCCGACCCGTCCAAATTTGTAGCCAATTCCTTAAGCCCAGCCAAGGTGGTGTCTGTAGATATCCTGGAGCGCGACAAAATTGCCAAGGTTGTCGTTCCCGACTACCAGCTGTCGCTGGCCATCGGGAAAGAGGGCCAGAACGCGCGGCTGGCGGCCAAACTTACCGGGTGGAAAATTGACATCAAGAGTGAGTCTCAGGCCGAACTGGAATACGAGGAACCGGAACTGTATGATGGGTACGCGGATGACTATGCCGAAGAGGGCGAATATGCGGAGTACGAAGGCGAGTATGCCGACGATGAATACGGGGAATACGATTACGCCGAGGGAGAATACGAGGAAGGCTACGAGGGAGAGTACGGGGAATACGGTGATGAGGATGCGGAAAACAATGCCGGCGAAGATGGGGAATACGAGGATTACGATTATGAGGATTACGACTATGACGACGGGGAGTATGTAGAAAGGGAAGCCGCCGAGAGCGAGGATAACGGGGAGGGCGAGGCAGTCGGGGGCGAGGGGCAGCAGCAGGATTTGCCCGAGCTGGCTGTTTTGGATGAGCCCAAGGCCAAAAACAAGGGGAAAGGCAAGGGCAAGAAGGTTTAAGGGGGGCTGCCAGGTTGGTCAAGGTGAAGCGGGTTCCGCAGCGGATGTGCGTCGGCTGCCAGGAAATGAAGGGCAAGCGGGAGTTGATCCGGGTGGTCCGGACCCCCGACAATCAGGTGTTGATTGACCCGACCGGGAAGCGATCCGGCCGGGGTGCCTACATCTGTCCCCGGATGGACTGCCTGGAAAAGGCATTGAAGGGCAAACACCTGGGGCGGGCCCTGCAGCACGATATTGAACCGGGAGTTGTGGAACAGTTGAAGGCCCAACTGGAAGCCCAGAATGGATAAGGCTATCCGGACATTGCTGGGATTTGCCCGACGTGCCGGAAAGGTGGCTGCCGGGACAGAGGCCACACTGGCAGCTGTCAAAAGCGGGCGAGCCAAGCTTGTCCTGGTGGCCGAGGACAGCTCCGAGAACAGCAGAAAAGAGATTATCAATAAGACAGAACATTACCGGTTACCGGTTCTGATGGTTACTACCCGTAAGGAGTTGGGAGAGGCAATCGGCCTTTCACCACGTTCAGCGGTAGCCGTTCTTGATCAGGGATTCGGAAAGGCAATTGCGGAGGCGCAGGAAGAGCGGGTGTAAGCGGTCGGTCAAAACTATGGGGGTGATTGAATGGCGAAAATTAGAGTACATGAACTTGCCAAAGAATTTGGTGTGAGCAGCAAAGAACTGGTGTCGGTTTTGCAGGAGCTTGGGGTTGGGGTTAACAACCATATGAGCACTCTGGAGGACCAAGAGGTTGTCACGGCCCGAAAACGCCTCAGCAGCAAGGGACCGAGGGAAACCGCCGGAGGTTCGGCGGAAGCGGTTCAGTTGGCAGAGGCGGAAGGAGATGCGGCTAGACCCGCGTCCCGGCGGCCCAAAAAACCCTTAACTTCTCCAGCTGAAAAATCTCCTGCACATCCACAAAAGTCGCCGGCACCGGGAAACCTTGGCCAGGAGACTGTTAAACCAGCCCCCAAATCGGAACGACCGGTTAACCAGCCTGCAGCTCCACATGTGGAACAATTGGACGCTTCGCCGAAAGCCGTAGCGCCGGCGGAAAAACCGGCAGCGGCAGCACCCGCAAGCCCTGATGGCAGGCCGATGCGGCCCGTAGGTCCGGACGGCAGACCACTGCCGCCGCGTCCGGCGGGAGCGAGACCCCCTCTAGGTCCTGACGGCAGGCCGATGCGGCCCGTAGGTCCGGACGGCAGACCACTGCCGCCGCGTCCGGCGGGAGCGAGACCCCCTCTAGGTCCTGACGGCAGGCCGATGCGGCCCG
>Ga0074195_1000557_pt1 | contig 69176 bp, 50 predicted proteins | sample EPASupsiteHSE623_FD_64525 | JGI IMG/M metagenome (GOLD analysis project Ga0074195, IMG submission 64525) | Bioremediated contaminated groundwater from EPA Superfund site, New Mexico - Sample HSE6-23 | ecosystem: Environmental > Aquatic > Deep subsurface > Groundwater > Contaminated ...
TCCACTCTCATTTTGTTCGGTCCGTTTTCACCGGAATGGTGGCCGCATTCCAATCGGAACCCTGGCCGTTTTCCCGCCGGAACGCTGGCCGTTTTCGTCCGGAATACGCACCAGGGCAAGGTCGACCACATGGATGAAATCCCGCACCCCGGTGCCGTCGGGCGTGGGGTAATCGTTGCCATAGACCGAAAGTTCGGCTCGTCTTCCCACCGCGACCTGGGCGATAAACGGCATCAGGTTGTTGGGGATATCGTTGGGATCCTCGCCGATGCGGCCGCTGGCATGGGCGCCAACCGGATTGAAATAGCGGAGCAAGGCAATGTTCCAGCTGTTATCCGCGCGATAGAGATCTTGCAGAATATGTTCGATAAACAGTTTCGAGTTGCCGTAGGGGTTGGTGGCGGCCAGGGAAAACTCTTCCGTGATCGGCAGGCGCGCGGGATTGCCATAAACCGTAGCCGATGAGCTGAACACGAGATTCTTGACCTGGTGCGCGGCCATGACCTCGCACAACACCAGGGTGCCGAGGATGTTGTTACGGTAGTACAGCAACGGTTTTGCGACCGACTCGCCGACCGACTTCAGTCCGGCGAAGTGCATGACCGCGTCAATGGTGTTTTCTTGAAAGATCAGGTGTAAATCCTGGCGATCACACAGGTCGGCTTCGTACCATGTTACGGTTTTGCCGGTCAGAAGTTCGACCCGTCGAAGAGACTCTTTTTTACTGTTCGAAAGGTTGTCGACAACGACGACCTCATAGCCTGCCTGGAGCAACTCCAGACAAGTGTGGCTGCCGATATACCCGGCGCCACCGGTAACGAGAATCTGCATGGTCATGCCCCTTAGTTTTTCAACATCAGGTTGCTTGTCATCACCTGCTCAAGAAAAGGCACCAGTTCGTCGCGCAACTCCGGCCGTTCAAGGGAAAAAGCCAGGTTGGCCATTTGCCAGCCGGCCTTGTCGCCACAGTCGAATCGCCGCCCGTCGAACCGGAAGCCAAATATGGGTTGCTGCTCAAGGAGGATGGACATGGCGTCGGTGACCTGAATCTCGTTACCGGCGCCCACTATCCCCTTCCCCAATATGTTGAAAATTTTCGGCGTCAGGATGTAGCGGCCAATGATGGCGAGGTTCGATGGAGCATCTTCCTGCTTCGGCTTTTCAACCAGACCCCTGATCTTAACGATGTCGTCCATGTAGGTTTCGGGGGCAACGATACCGTATCGCGAGGATTCCGAAGGATTCACCTCTTCGATGGCAACGATGGATGCCCGCAACCGGTCGAACCGGTGCATCATCTGAGAGAGAACGGGAACGTCGGACTGAATGACGTCATCGGCGAGGAGCACGGCAAACGGTTCATCCCCTATGATGTTGCGTGCGCACCAGATGGCGTGGCCAAGCCCCAGAGGCTCGTTCTGCCGGGTATAGACGATGGTCCCAGTGGTCGGGACGACGGATTCGACAATTTTGAGCAGCAGATCCTTGTGTCGTTCCCGCAGCATATTTTCGAGTTGATAGGACCTGTCGAAGTGGTCTTCGAGGGCGCCCTTCCCTTTGCCGGTGACAAAGATGATCTCCTCGATCCCCGAGGCCAGCGCCTCCTCAACAGCGTATTGAATAATCGGCTTGTCAACCAGCGGAAGCATTTCCTTGGGCATGGCCTTGGTTGCCGGCAGGAAACGCGTGCCTAGACCGGCCACCGGAAAAACGGCTTTTCGAATTTTCATTGTCGATTCAGTGAGGTTCTCAATATTGCATTGTTTTTTTTGCGGCCTCGGGCTCGTACCGGTGAATCCGGCTCCGGTCAGGCTCGAAACAACCAGCTTGGCGAGGAACCAATACCCATTGCGGCCCAAGGCTGTCCTTTGCGCACGGAATCTAACCATTGATTTGTTTTGATCGGGTGACGATTTGGCTAAAAATACATTTGCATGCTTGCGAAACTGCAATAATCGACAATAAATGTGCCGTTGCATGTATATTTTAATAATTATCGGCATGGTTTCACAACTGTAAATGTCTTGCGAATACAGCGTTCGCTCGCAAGATAACGCTGCTTAATCCGCACAGTTATAGTTAATGCCGAACATATAATAGAAACAAAACCATTTTCTAACAGAGCTAAAGTACAAATCATTCGCTTTTTGAAAGCTTGATAACGAGGTTGCGGTTTTCATCATGGCCTTGTGCAAGAACATATCGGCATGGCGAGTCGGCCGAAGGAACAGGGATACGCCACCTCATCCGAAGCCATGACGAAACTTGACCACGGATCGAACGTGTCCTGAGGAAACTGAAATCAACTCATGCTGCAACAGCAGGTCTACATAATCAACCTCGTCCTCATGGGCGTCGACGCCCTGCTGGTCATTGCCGCGGGGTATTCCGCCTACTATGGCTGCATTATTTCGGAAGGCCTTTTTGGCGTGGAACCCTTGCCCGACCAGGTGACCCTGCTGACTTCCATTGTTGGCGTGATGTTCATCAATAATTATTTCCTCGGCTCGATGGGGTTGTATGGCGACAAGGCTCCCGCAAGCCTGATTACGGTCGTTTTCTCAGTGTTCAAGGTGGTGCTTGTCGATTTTCTCTTTTTGAGTTCGACAATATTTCTCTACGAACCCGCCCATTATCCACGGGGATTTCTTTTTCTTTTTTCTGTCTTCACCTTTGGATACGTCGCTCTATTCAGAATTATTACGACCAATTACATTGTGAAAATTGCCAGAAAGGGCGACCGCACCAGGAAAATCCTGATTGTCGGCGATCGGGAAAGGGGGCAGGTGGTTTCCCGTGCGCTGCAAAAACAGTTGAGCTGGGGCCACAGCGTTGTGGGCAGGCTTTGCGAGAAGAACGACGAAGCGTGCGAGGACCGGTGCCTTGGATCGATAGAAATGCTGGAGAATGTGCTACGGGAAAGGCCAGTTGACGAAGTCGTGTTCGCCCTGCATGGCGACCGGGGAACCAAGCTGCAAGGCTACCTGAACATCTGCACGAAAGTCGGCGTCTCCGTCAGGATACTGCCGGCACTGTGGAATCCCGGCGAACAATCCATTTCCGTCGAACATTGCCAAGGCGTCCCCTTTATTAACCTGCACGCAAACAGTATCAATGCGAACGGACTGTTGTACAAACGACTTCTGGACATTGCCGGTGGCCTTGTAGGGTTATTGATTCTTGTGGCCGTGTTTCCGTTTGTCGCGTTGGCCATCAAGCTCGATTCGCCGGGCCCTGTCCTGTTTCGGCAAAAAAGAAAGGGGCAGCACGGCAGAGTGTTTGAACTGTACAAGTTCAGGACCATGCACGAGAACGCAGAAGCAATGAAGAAGCACCTGATGGCCAAAAACGAGATGAACGGCCATATGTTCAAGTTGGAAAACGACCCGCGTATTACCCGGGTCGGGAAGTGGCTGCGCACAACTTCGCTGGACGAATTGCCGCAATTCATCAACGTGCTGAAAGGGGAAATGAGTCTTGTCGGCACGCGTCCTCCCACTATCGAGGAGGTCGAAAAGTATCAACTGGAACATCTCAGGAGAATCGCGGCCAAGCCGGGGATAACCGGATTATGGCAGATATCGGGACGCAACAAGATTAAAGATTTCGAGAAAGTGGTGGAGCTTGATTGTCAATATCTGGATAATTGGTATTTTTTTCAGGATATTAAAATTTTACTAAAGACTATACTGATCGTATTGCAAAGAAAGGGAGCAATATAAACATGATTGTCTCTCAAAACGAGGTCAATGAAACTTGGTGGACTATATGATTTTCGATATGCTGCGAAAAATTGTAATATTATTCATAGCACTTGCTTTTCTTTCTTCATGTTCGAGCACCGAGGAGAAAAAGGTAAGCTTTTATGAAAAAGGGAAGAAACTGTACGAGCAAGGCGATTACGTCAAGGCAAATATAGAATTGACAAATGCCTTGCAGCTCGACCCTGAATTCGCCGATGCTTTTTTTATGCGTGGTCTCGTTGAACTCGCGAAGAAAAATCCGCAAAAAGCATTTGAAAATTTCAACAGTACCCTCGCCAAAAATCCGAACCATGTGGATGCGCATATTGAGCTGGTCAAGATTTTTCTTGCGGCGAAATTGTTGGACAAGGCCGAGGAAAAGCTAAACGCCCTCCTTCAGTTGGCACCCCAGAATCAGGACGCTTCCTTTCTACACGCAAGATTTCTCGTCGCTTCCGGGAAGCAATCGGAGGGCGTTTCCCTTATGCAGCGCCTGATTCAGGAAGGCTATGCGGGCAAAGAAGTCTATCAACTGCTTGCGGCAATTCGTCTTCAGCAGAAGGATTTCAATGGCTCGGAACAAATTCTTGCCGATGGCTTGAAGCAAAACCCTCAATCCGTCGAACTGAAGGCGCTCTTGGCTACCGTCTATGACCTGCAACAACGGCCTGACGATGCCATCATGGCGATCAAGGAACTCATCGAGAAGGAACCCGACAAAGAGATCCACAAGATGGCTCTGGCCAGGCTTTACGTGAAAATGGATCGCAAGGAAGAGGCCCGCACCTTTCTCGAATCGGCCCTTGCCAACGATTCCGGAAACTTCCGTCTGTGGAATGCCGTGGCATCCTTTTATTTCTCCTTGCGGGACGTCAAGGCGGGCGAAGACATTTTACGCAAAGGCATTGCCGCCAACCAGGACAGCTTCGAGCTGCGCTTTTCGTTGCAGCAGGTACTGGTCCAGCAGAGGCGGTTCGATGAAGCCCTCGAACTCTTGCGGGAATGTTTGACTCTGGAAAAAAATCCGGCGGCGCCGGGAATCGTTACCACCAGGGTTAAACTCGCGGACATCCATTTTCTGCAGGGCAATATCGACGAAGCCCAGGAACAGGTTGGCCTCGTCTTAAAGGAAAATCCCAAGAGTATCGAGGGACATTATTTGAAAGGCCGAATCGATTATCTCACCGGTAATCTTGACGATGCGATCACTGAATTTCGCCAGGTCGTCAACGAACGGCCTGAACTGACAGATGCCTTCCTGCGTCTTTCCGAGGCGCTTGTCCGCAACAAACAGCAGGACATGGCCATCTCGACCCTACAGGCGGCCATGAAGGCCAATCCCGACAATACCCAACTGACGCTCGCTCTTGTTCGCCTCTATAAGTTGAAAGGGGATGGCTCGGGTGCGGAAAATGTTCTGCGCGAGATTGTCAAGACCCATCCCGAGGACCAGCGGCTTAAGGTCGAACTGGGGAACATGTATGTCGAGCAGGGTAAATATACCGAGGCGGAGACGCTGTTCACGGAAGTGATGGAACAAGCGCCCACCATTGCTGCCGGTTACATAAGCCTTGGCCGGTTGCAAGGTCGTCAAGGGAAGACCGATCAGGCGCTGGCAACGGCTCAACGCGGCTATCGCACCAATCCGGATTCGGTGCTGCTGCTCGAAGAACTCATCAAACACTTCATTGCAAACAGCAAGTACGCCGAGGCGGTCAAACTTTGCCAGGAAAAACTGAAAAAACAGCCCGAAGACGCCATGACGCATTCCTTGCTTGGCCGCGTTCACATGGCGCAAAAGGAGTTCACCAAAGCCGAGGAGGCGTTGCACAAGGCCATCGCACTTCAGCCGCAATGGCAGGAACCGCACAACTATCTCGCCACCCTGGCACTGTTGCAGGGCAAAGTCGATGCAGCCATCGAACGGTTAACGGCGGGAATAGCCGCCGAACCCAAAAACAGCTCCGCCTATGCAAGCCTAGCGGTATTGTACGAAAAGAGTGGCAGCTCGGAGAAGGCCATGCAGGTGTATGAACGTGCGCTGGAGGCGATTCCCAACAACTGGGTGGCGGCGAACAATCTTTCCTTTCTGTTGAGCGAGCAAGCCGCCAGTGGCGATCAGTTGCAACGCGCGTTGAAACTGGCGAAAACGGCCCTGAAATTCAATCCCGAAAATCCAACGGTTCTGGATACGGTCGGCTGGGCCTATCACAAGCTCGGCGAGCACGAGAAAGCCCTGGGGTATATGGAACGCGCCCTTGAACTCGGTCCGGAACAGGCCGTTCTCCTCTATCATCAAGGCGTTGTTCTCCATTCCCTGGGAAAAAAAGACCAGGCCAGGGAAAAACTGCAAAAAGCGGTGGAGAGCGAAGGCGATTTCCCCTGGAAGGGCAACGCCTCCGAAATATTGAAATCCTTATCCTAAGAAAGGAAGACCATGACGCAACAATGCATGCACCACATCGAGACGAACATGGCCGCTTTCCTTGCAAGACTGGCTCTGCTGGCGTGTATCCTGTGTACGCCGCTCGCCGTACAGGCCGCGACGGCCCCACAGGACGAGTACACCATCGGCGCCGGGGATGTGCTCGAAATCATGGTGTGGAAAAATAGCGAACTCTCCAAAACGCTACCGGTCCGCCCCGATGGACGGATTTCTCTACCGCTCATCGGCGAGATCATGGTCGAGAATGTCAAGGTCGGCGAGCTTGCCGACCGATTGCGGGGATCCTATGCGCGGTACATGGCGGACCCGGTGGTTCATGTTTCGGTGCAGCAGGTCAACAGCATGGTGGTCTATGTTATCGGCCGGGTCAACGCTCCCGGTGTGCGGCCGATCAGCGCCAAAACAAATGTGCTCCAAGCCCTGGCCATGGCGTCCGGCCTCAATCCTTTTGCGGAGGGCGGAAAGATCAAAATATTCCGCAACGGCGACAAGGGAGCGACCACCATCATTCCGTTCGATTACGATAGCGTCTCCCGCGGTCGCGATCTGGAACAGAACATTTTCCTCAAGCGGGGAGATGTCATTGTTGTTCCCTGATGCCACCGGCGCCGTTTGTGTGTTTGCCAGTCGACGCCGCTTGGGTTGTCTGCGGGTTCTGCCGCTTCTGCTGCCGGTGCTCCCCCTGTGCGTTATTATGGCCGGACCGGGAACGGCGGCCGAATTGACCATTTCCCCCTTGGTGTCGGTGAGCACGCGCTACCAGGACAACATCTATTTCAGCAAGGAGAACAAAGAGAGCGATTTTTCGACCGTTCTCTCGCCGACTCTTGAGGTGCGGCAACGCGACGAGCGCGGGCACCTCAAGGTCAAGGCAGCCGTCAACACGTATACCTACGCCGAGAACAACGAGCTGGACAGCGTCGATCCGATTTTCTCCGCCAATGGCGCCTACGCCCTGACACCGGTTCTCTCCGTCAATGCCGCCGGTTTGTATTCGATAGATTATCAACCGGATCGCACCCTGACAACCTCGGGTCTTGTTTCCAGCAAATCGAAACGCGAACGCAACGAGGAGTCCCTGGGGCTGGACTGGACCCTGTCGGAAACGACAGCCATCGGCGGCAAAGCTTCCTTTGGCAAGATTCTGTATGCCGACGAAAGGTATTCCGACACGACATCGCAGAGCTACACCATCGACCTGCGGCACAATCTCGGCAGATATTTCAACGAGACAACGGGACTGATCCACCTCGACTACAGCCGGTACGATTTCGACCTGTCGCAATCCCGCTCCAGCACGGTCGCGATCGGACTCACCAGAAATCTGAACGAAAAATACAGTCTCACTGCCTGGGCGGGGCCCTCTCTTAATGAAACCTCGTATCCGGATTACCCGATTGCGGATGTCCGCGATTGGGGGACCGCAGCCCATTGCGCGTTGGACGGCAGATTTGAACGATCTTCGTTCAACCTTGCCTTTACCTATGATTTGGCACCCGACAGCTACAGCAGCACCAGTGTCGAGAGAATGGCCTGGAAGGCGGATTATTCGAGGCGGGTGTCGCTGGACTTTGGGCTTGGTGTGTCGACCAGCTATTTTCAAAACAAGGCATCCGGACGCGACATGCTGCGGACACAAGATTCCGACGAAACGTCTTTCAACCTTTCTCCCAGGGCAAATTACAAGATCACAGACGATCTTGGCATGGAAGTGAACTATTTGTATTCAATTCTCGAAGAAGATGACGGATCCGGTGACAGGAGCGAGAGAAACAGTGTTTTTCTTCGTTTGATATGGAGCAAGGACTTCAGCAGGGCAGATCTTTCGACTCTCTTCTAGAGGATTGCTCAAACCATACATCCTCTCGCACCGTGAAGAGCAAGAGTGCGGCCGTCACATTAATTGCTGCAAGAGTATGCTTGTTTCGCGCGTAAGCGAAAAGCGCCCAGCGTTCCTTGTGCAGAGGACGCATGGATGACCCAAAAGACCATTGACGTATTCAAGGAGAAGCAGGTTTGGAAAATAACACCTTACGGCCTCAGGATATCCCGGCCATTGCGAAACGAAGAAAGCGGGCGCTTATATTCCCGTTTGTAACGATATTCTTCATCGCCTCCGCCATCGCGCTCCTGTTGCCGCCGATTTATAAATCCTCTTCCACCATCCTGATAGAAGATCAGGAAATTCCTGCCGAATACATCCAGACCACCGTGACCAGCCTGGTTGAAAAGCGATTGCAGGAGATCAAACAGAAGATCATGAGCACCACCCGTTTGCAGGAGATCATCGATCGCTACGAACTCTACACCGATCTGAAGAAGAACAGGACAAGCGAGGAGATCATCGACAAGATGCGCGATGACATAGCCCTCGAACTGATCAGCGCCGAAGTTGTCGACAAGCGTACCGGGCGAAACACCAATGCCACGGTCGCCTTCACCCTCTCCTACGAGGGCAAGAACGATCCGGTCAAGGTGCAGCGGGTGGCCAGCGTGCTGGCATCTCTTTATCTTGACGAAAATATCAAGGTGCGGGAGCGCCAGGTGCGGGAAGCCTCGGTTTTTTTCGAAGAGGAAAAGAACCGGATCGAGCAGTCCATTCATGGGGTCGAGACCGCCATCTCCGCCTTTAAGGAGCAACACCTCAATGAATTGCCCGAACTGATCCAGATGCACCTCCAGGACATCCACTCGACCGAGATCAATATCGAGCGGAGCATGGAGCAACTGCGCGGTTTCAAGGAACGGGAGGCCTATCTGCTTGCGCAGATTGGTCAGGTCTCTCCCCAGATGGCCGACCAGGAAAAGTTGAGTCTGCTCAAGCTGGAGTTGAATCGCCTCACAGCTTTGTATTCGGAGCAGTACCCCGATATCGTGCATCTCAAAAAAGAGATCGCCGAAATCGAAAGGAATCAGCCTGGCGGTTCGGCGAGGGAAGCCAGCTCGGGCGGGGGCAAACCGACCAACCCCGCCTTCATCACCCTGAATTCCCAGCTGAGCAGCGTCCGCGCCGAAATTGCGTCCGCCAGGCAGCAGATGGCAACCTATGAGGGGCACATCAACAAGTTACGCGGCTATATCCGGGCGGCTCCGGTTGTCGAACAGGAATACCGAAAACTGCTGATGGAGCGGGACAGCCTCAAACGGAAATATGACGACCTCATGCAGAAATTGATGGAGGCCCAGGTTGCTCAGGGTCTTGAAAAGGGACAGAAGGGAGAGCGCTTCACCCTGATCGATCCCGCCCTGCTGCCTGAAAAACCCTACAAACCCAATCGGCTGATTCTCTTTCTCATTGGCATCGTTCTTGGGATGGGGTGCAGCATCGGCCTGACGGTTCTGCTTGAACTCAGCGACGATACAATTCACGACGCCGTCTCCTTCAACACCGCAACCCGTATTCCGGTGCTGTCGGTTATTCCATATATTTATAACGAAAGCGAGCGGAGGGTACACAAGAAACGCTATGCCATGGCGTATGGCGTTGGCGCGGCTGTCCTTGTCCTCACACCGCTCCTCTTTCATTTCCTGGTGATGGATCTGTATATCTTCTGGGCGAAGGTGATGCGGAATCTCAATCTCTGAGATTCCTCGAGGCAGAGCCCCAGGGGAGAAGAATTCAGGTAGACGATTTATTGATGGTCCCTCGGACAATAGGAAGGTTGAATCTATGAATATCCTCACATCCACGGAGCGGGCAGCCCATTACCCGGAGACTGGCCGTTCGATGCCGGCAGATGCGGCAGCGTACGGCGACGGCGCATCCTCCTCCTTGACCGGAGATGGCTTTGCGTACTCCCACACCAGGCAGGTCATTGTCGACACGTCTCAATTCAGAGAGAAGCGGTTGGTTGCCGCTCTTCCCGAAACAACCGAGTCCGATACGTATAAAATACTCCGAACCCAAATTCAGCAGCGGACCAAGGAGAAGGGGTGGAATACGATCATGGTCACCAGTCCCGAAGCAGGCGTCGGCAAAACCCTGACCGCAGTCAATCTGGCCATTGCCATGGCCCAGGAATTTCATCAAACGGTGATGCTGGTGGATTGCGATCTGCGCAAGCAGGATATCCACAAACTGCTCGGTTATGCCAGCGATCGGGGCCTTGCCGACCACCTGCTGGAAAACATTCCCCTCTCCGAACTCATTGTCTGCCCGGGGATCAATAAACTGACCATTCTTTCAGGCGGCAGAACCCTCGAAGGCAGAACGGAATTGCTCGGTTCTTCCAAAATGGCACAACTTGTCGCTGAAATGAAAAACAGATACCAAAACCGCTACATCCTCTTCGATGTCCCTTCCTTGCTGGAGGGAGCGGATGCCTTGGCCTTTCTGCCCAACGTCGATGCTGTCCTCATGGTGGTCGAAGCGGGAAAATCGACCCATTCGGAGAGCAAGAAGGCATTGCAACTCATCCCGCCGGATAAATTACTGGGGGTGGTCGTCAACCGCCAAACGGAAATGGCATGAACCAACGGCGACCCCATGTCCATGGCCTACAAACGCTGGGGATCGTCGCAAGCAGCATGGCAATGCTGCGCCTAAGCCGCCTCCTCGGTCAAGCGCTCTTTTTCGAACGTATGCCCAGCCGGGTCGCCAGATTGTGCAGATTGCTTCGGTCCATGTCGAGCGCTCGGGCCGCGGCCGCCCAATTGCCCTGATTGTTTTCCAGGGCAATTTGAATGAGCCGGGTTTCAAAGGCCTTGACTTCCGCGCGAAAGCTAAGAATGGGTGGCCTGGGAAGCGGGTTCGTGTCGGCAACGCTTGGTTGCGCTCGGGTCGACACGTCGAGGTCTCCACTGAGAAAAGCAGGGGTGACGACAATCTCCTTGTCGCCAAGCCGATGGGCGGAGGCTTTGAGCACAGATCTGGAAATAACATTGTCCAGCTCGCGCACATTGCCGGGCCAATCGTATCGCATCAGCACGTCCAAAGCCTCCTGCACGATGTGCACCCGGCGCAAGCCAAGTTTAACACGGGTTTTTTCGATAAAATATTCGGCCAGCACCGGGATGTCTTCGAGCCGTTCCCGTAATGGGGCCACGGTGATCGGGTAGACATTCAGCCGGTGATAGAGATCGGCTCGAAAGACGCCGGCGGCCACTTCCCTCTCAAGGTCCCTGTTGGTCGCCGCTATCAAGCGGACATCGACTTGTCGAATTTTCTCCGAACCAACCCGCTGCACCTCCCCCTCCTGGATCGTTCTGAGCAATTTGGCCTGAACCTCGAGCGGCAACTCCCCGATTTCGTCCAAAAACAAAGTTCCGCCGTCCGCCAACTCAAACTTGCCGGTTCGGTCGGAGATCGCCCCCGTAAACGCGCCCTTGACATGGCCAAACAATTCGCTTTCGGCCAGGGACGTGGGCAAGGCAGCGCAATTCAAATAGAGCATCGGTTTGTCCCGCCGTCGGGAATGATTGTGCACGGACCGCGCCACCAACTCCTTGCCGACACCGGTCTCCCCTAAAATCAGGATCGTGAAATCGGATTTGGCGACAAGCTCTATCTCCCGCCTGAGGCGTCCGATCCGGGCGCTGATGCCGAGAATTTCCCGGCCTCTTTGTTGCTGGATATCCTGCATCAGATCGATGGCGACCAGCCCCCGCCTCTCCGCCTCTTGTTCAAGACTGGAAAACAGGTCAACCGTCTGCATCTGCGCACTGGCCAAGGCGGCGATCACCTGAATGTATCGCCTGGGCAAGCCGCTGAACGCGGCAGGATCGATGGCATCGAACACCAGCACGCCGACCAGCTGCTCGCGCACCAGCAACGGACAACCGAGGCAGGCGTGGATATGGCGAACGGACTCAAGGTCGATATCCAACAGGTCGTCAAACGGGTCCGGCAGTTTGCTGTCACTGGAGAACAAGGACGGTTCGTTGGAGTTGCAAACGATGTCGAGCCGGGGATGATCCTTGCGCCGGAAGCGTGCGGTCATTGCCTTTGGCTTCAATCCCTTGGCGGCAATGGGGATCAAAATGTCGTTTTCAAGCCGGAGCAGCGCGGCTGAATCATAGGGGATGGCCACACGGAGCGCTTCAAGCAACCGTTGGTATCGATCCTCGGCGCCCAATACCGCCGTGAGATCATGGGCAATGAGGGAGAGCGTTTCCAGTCGTTTCATGTTTCGATAAATACAACAATGTTTTCAAACTTACAACACCGGACTGTTGTTATTTTAAAACTATTGCTTACAACTTATTGCAATATGGAGAAATTATTTATGGCACGACAGTTGCTTAAAAGGGATACAACCAACGATTTCACTTCCCATCACCACCACACGAGGAAAGGGCCATGAAAACGATCCAGCTGACGACCACCGACGAATTCGCCGCCGGCTCCATGAAACGATTTTTTCTTGTCGAGGATTCTCCTTATTTTAAGATCATCAACTTCAATCTCGATGCCGGTGTCACCTTTCCGGTTCATTCCCATGATTTGGATGGCGAGCTGTCAATTCTTGTCTTGGGAGGAGAAGGCTCTTTCTTGGACGGGAACAAAAAAATTCCAGCCAAGGCGGGTGACCTACTCATCTCGCAAATCCGCGAGCCGCACGGAGTCGAAGCCGCAACCAGGATGCGGTTGCTGGTCACCATCGCGCCGCCCATCTGAGGGCGATATCAAGACAAACGGCAATCGTCGATCCACCCTGACACAAAGAGGATGCCATGTTACTCACGAAAGAAACGACCCTCTATGCCTTGGTGCAAGAGCACCCCTTTCTTGTCGAGGCCTTAGCCGACCATAACCCCATGTTCGGAAAACTGAAAAATCCGATGCTTCGACAGACCATGGGGAGGATAGCCACCATCGAGAAGGCGGCAGCCATGGGCAACGAAGGTGTCCTTGATTTGCTGCTCTTCATTGCCGGCTCCATCATGGCGACAACCGGGACGTCGGTCGAAATCGTACCGCCCGAGCGACAACAACAGCAGGCGGCTGCCGAAGGAGTATCCAGGGGGCAACGGTTGACAGCGCTCAAAGAAATCATCCGGGAACTGCACGATGGCGGGGAACTTGCCCGATTGCAAGAGAAGTTTGCCCAGACCGTCGGGGACATCACCCCCGAAGAGATCGCCTCGCTGGAACAGACGCTGGTGAACGAAGGCTTGCCGGAGTCGGAAATCAAGAAGATGTGCCATCTGCATGCCGCCCTGTTTCAAGACGCCCTGGAAGGCCAGGAACTGCCATCCATGCCGGCGGGACATCCGGTCCACACGTACAGCGAAGAAAACGACCGGGCAAAGGGTTTGATTGCCGAGATCCGCGAGGAATTGCACAAGATCGGCGAGGAGCCGGGAGAAACGGTCTGGTCCTTTGTGGTCGGCCAACTCCGATTTTTCACCCAGGAGTTGGCGGGCATCCAAACCCACTATGTCAGGAAAGAAAATCAACTCTTCCCCCTCCTGGAGCAGCACGACCTCGCCGCCCCCGGAAAAGTGATGTGGGAAGTGCACGACGATATCCGCCGCCAATTTCGCCTGACCCAGGAACTGTTGACCGGCGCGGAAAGGGCTGGGGCGCGCAAAGCCCTGCTGGATCTGGTTGCCGCGGTCGACGATATGATCCAAAAGGAAGAACGCATCCTCTTCCCCATGGCCCTGCAGGTGTTCTCCGACAACGATTGGCGTCGCTGCCGGATGGGCGAGGAAGAAATCGGCTATGCCTTTGGCGTGACCCCTGGCGAGGAATGGACTGTCGATGTCGCCGCCACAGGGACCAGCGCGCCGGCAACAGGGCTCATTGACCTTGCCACCGGCCGACTCCCGGCTGAAACGATCGATGCCCTGCTGTGCAATCTGCCCGTGGACATAAGTTTTGTCGACACCGACGACAAAGTCGCGTATTACTCTGACAGTAGCCACCGCATCTTTCCCCGAAGCCCGGGGGTCATTGGCCGGGATGTCAAGAACTGCCACCCCCCTAAATCGCTGCACATGGTCACCGAGATACTGAAGGCGTTTAAACGGGGCGAGCGGAACAAGGCCGAGTTCTGGCTGGAATTGGGCGGAAAATTCATCCACATTCAATATCTGGCCTTGAGAAGCAAACAAGGTGCCTATTTGGGATGCCTTGAAGTCGGTCAGGATGCGACCCATGTTCGCTCGCTGCGGGGGCAGCGTCGTTTGCTTGCGTGGGAATGATGGCGATGAGCGCCACTTTGAAAAACAATCAAATCAAGAGGAGAAAGCCATGGCACAAGTAGTGATCGATCAGGAAGAATGTTTAGGCTGCGAAGCATGCGTTGAAATCTGCCCGGCCGTGTTTGATTTTGACGGCGATACGGGAAAGGCATTTGTGAAAGACGACGCCAATGCCGACGAGACATGTGTCGACGAGGCCATTGGGTCGTGCCCGGCAGCGTGTATCAGCAAGGAGTGAACGGAAGCCACAAGTTGTCTCATCTGACAGTTTCTCCATGTTCGAGGGACTGTCAGATGGGGCGGATTCCAGCATAGGAACCAGCCCACCTCTCTTGGGTATCCTTCATGGCCGCGATCCTATCGCCGCGGAGAGAGCAATTCCTACCTGGCTCCGCTAAAAATCCGGATCGATTCACACTGGGGAGCGCGTTCCAGTTGATGGGATAGGCGGGAGCGAGGTGGTTGCGATCGAGCGTTTGCGCGACACAGTCTTTCGCTGGCGAAGGAAAAACGACCGAACTCGATTCGACCGCCAGGGAGATGCCAATACGGTCCGAACAAAGCGACGAACTGAACCTCGCTGACGGGTTGGGCGCCCGTCGTCTGCTGACGGGTGAACCAAACTCATCTTTTCCATGACCTTTGCCGGCGGCATCGGTTTTCCGGATACGGCTGTACCGATCTTGGTTCGCTCTGCCAACCGCGCCATGCGGCGCGCCATCCCGGGCGGAGGCCGCGAACACCTGCTCGCATGGATTGCGACGCAATCATTTCCCTTGACTTTCCAGGCCCCTTGGGTTCTATGTCTCCCAGTTCAGGTGTTCGCAAGAACGCAAGAGGGAACCCCGCGTGAATCGGGGACGGGCCCGCCGCTGTGACCGGGGACGAACGCTGCACCATGTCACTGACCCCTTGGGGTTGGGAAGACGCAGCCAGTAGAGTGAGCCGGAAGTCAGAAGACCTGCCTGAATGGAAAAGGAGGACGACTGCGTGGACGGCGGCGTACCCGGTTACATTATTTCTGTGGATAAATAGGGCTATCCCGGATCGATTCGTTTCGATCCGGGATTTTTTTTGCCCTGCCGCCCCCCGCCCAACCGCACCACGCAGTCCATCGACGAACGCGCCGATGCGCGTTCATATCTCACGGATTTGGCCGCGATTGCCGGTCAGCAATGAGGAAAGGTGGGTTCTCTGGTGGGACGGCATGGATACGGGTTGGCGAGATTCGCCCGAACCCCCTCCGGCCGCCGTCGCGCTGCCGACCTTCCTTCCTCGCCGCTGCTTGGATCCATGCGCTCACAAATCCGGAAAGCAGCAGAAAAAAGGAGGAAACACATGCAGCAGGCACAAGGTTTGGGCACGAAGGGGTTTTTTGTCGCAAGGGTCATGATCGGTGCCGTTTTCTGGCTCCCCCAGACGGCGCCGGCCGAACAGACCGACGAGGCAACCCACGTCCTCGAAGAGATGGTGGTCACCTCCACCAGCAAGAGCAAACTGGTCGACACGCCCGCCTCCATTTCGGTGGTGACCGCCGCCGACCTTGAACAGATGGGGGCCAAGAACATCACCGAAGCCCTGGAGCGCATCCCCGGCGTCTACAACACCACCGCCAGCAGTTCGTCGCTGTCGATCCGCGGCACCCGTAGTTCCATGGCCGGCGGGCCGGTGATCCTCGTTGACGGTGTCGCCCAGAACTACGGCAACTACCGCCGCGAGGAACTGGACATCGTCCCTGTTTCCCAGATCGAACGGATCGAGGTGCTGCGCTCCGCGGGCATCGCTTACGGACCGGGAGCCGCGCGCGGCGTCATCAACATCATCACCAAGAAGGGCGAGCGGGACAAACCGGTCAGCGGGCATCTTGCCACCAGCTACGGTTCCTGGGACACCGCCAACCTCTCCGGTGGCGTGAGCGGCCGACTCAATCAATTGGACTATCTCACGGACCTCAACTTCTATCACACCGACGGCTACGAAGAAGAGGAAACCGAGAGGGCGGCCGGCCTGCTGAAATTCGGCTACAATATTTCCGACCAAACCCGCATCGGTGTGCGCGGCAATTGGGTGAGCTTGGACAGCGACACGGCCTACGATCTCGCCAAGTACCGGTGGCAGCTCGACAACTACCGCCGGGACATCCATTTCCCGGTTTCAGCGACCAATCCCCGACAGGTCTGGCACAACACCAAGGAGCAGGACTCCGGGGTCTATGCGCTCGATTTCGCCCACAATGGACCGCAACTGTTCGTGGACGGCACCCTCTCCTACACCCACTACAACGAAGTCTACTACGACAACCAGGATCTCTACACCGCCACCTCCACCGCGCGCGGCGACTGGGACGACCGCGTGCAAAACACCTACACCGCGTCGCTTTCCGGTGGCTATCGGTTCGATTTCGGCGCCTTGGACTACACGCCCTCCGTGGGCCTGAGCATGGAAGACATCGACTTCACCCAGCGAAAATTCTATCCCTTCGATCAGCGGCTGACCTCGGCGAGCAACCGGAGTGCCAAGGCCAAGGCGGATGTCGACCTCGCCGAGACCACCACCGGCATCTTCTGGGACAACGATCTGCTCCTCAACGAGCATTGGGGGCTCAAGATCGGCAATCGATGGGATCGGGTCGACATGACCTTCGAAACCAAGGAACCGAAAGCTTTGGATGTCAAAGACGACATGTGGAGCTGGATCGTGGCGCCCTCATATCACTTCACCCCCAACGCCAATGTCTACTTCTCGGTGGCGCGCAATTACTGGTTTCCGACGCCGCAATATTACTACTGGGCCGCCAGCTACGGCAGCCCGAACAACCGGCCAGAGGATTTGAAACCCGAGGAATCGCTCACCTACGAGATCGGCTACAAACATCAAATGAGCAAAGCGCTCAACATCGCCCTCACCACCTATTTCATGGATACCAAGGACAAGTTTGGCGGCTACTACGAGGGCGGCAGCTACATGGGCCAGAAGAACACCGGCGACGCCGAGACCTATGGAGTCGAGTTGGAACTTGACGGCCGTCCCTTGAGCTGGCTGGGTTACCGGATCTCCGGGGCCTGGATCGATGCCGAATGGAGCAAGGGAACGGCCAGGATCTATTCGCATCCCGCCAACACCAGGGTGGATACGGACCTCGATGGGTACAAAGTCAACAATATTCCCGAATTCACCGGCCGGATCGGTCTGGATTTTTACCCCTGGGAAGGCTGGAAGGCGAGCCTCGATGCCATCACCTGCGGCGAGTATTACCTGGATTACACCAACCGCCTGACCTATCCGAGCAAAACCACCCTCGATGCCTCGGTCTCCTACTCCTGGGACAAGTATAAGGTGTGGATTCTCGCAAAGAATATCCTCAATGAAGATGTGGAACGGGCCATCAACAGCGACGGCGAATTGACCGGTGTCAATGGCGCACCCAAGACGGCTTACTATGTGCTCGACGGCCTCTATGTCGAAGCCGGCATCGGTTTTAAATTTTAACAAGATACTGTGATGAATAGGCGGTTGCGGTTGAACACCAAAACCGCCTACTCGTTGATCTCTTCAATTTCCCCCTCCACTTCCAGATAGACTTGACGCAGTCGGTCCAGGGTTGCCTGGTCGACTTGCCAGAGCGAGCGCGCCGCTGCCTCCAACAGTTTGTCGACGATGTTGAACAGGGCGTAAGGATTGACCTGCCGCATCCAGGCTTGAATTGTAGGGTTCAGCGGCACCCGCTCCGCGAACCGCCGGTACATCCAGTCGTCGACCACTCCGGCGGTGGCATCCCAGCCGAGGATGATGTCCATGGCCTTGGACAGGTCGCCGGCGCCCTTGTAGCCGTGCCGCTGCAAGCCTTCGATCCACTTGGGGTTGAGCAGTCGGGCGCGGAAGATATGACGGGCCTCCTCCAGGGTGGTGCGCACCGCCACCTGCTCGGGATCTCCGCTGTCCCCGGCCAGGGAGAGCGGCGCCCTGCCCCGGACGCTGCGCGCAGCAGCAATCAATCCGCCGTGATGGCTGTAAAAGTCGGTGCAGCTCATCATGTCCTTTTCCCGCGAATCCTCGTTCTTCACCGTCGCCTCCATCCGTCCCAGCACCCGGCGGAAGCTCTCGCCGGCCGCCTCGCCGAAGATGCCCCGACCGTAAGCGTGGGAGGACCAGCGGATGTACATCTCCCCCAGATCGTTTGCCTCCTTCCAAGCCTTGGCTTCGACTAATTCGGCTACACCTGTGCCGTAACTGCCTGGAGGCGCGCTGAAGATACGGAAGGTCGCCTGCCGCCGCGCCTGCTGCGGGTCGAGCCCCCGGTCGCGCCAGTGCTGTTCATCACGCAGCACATGGCGTCGAAGAAAATTGTCGTCAGTGGATTCGTGCAGAGCGGCGATCATCTCCACGCCCTGGTCGAGCAGATCGACCAGCACTGGAAAGGCGTCGCGAAAAATGCCGGAAATCCGTGGGACAACATCGATACGCGGACGCCTGAGTTCCGCGAGGGGAATCACCTCAAGTCCCCGGACATTGCCCGATCCTTCCTGCCAGACGGGCCGCAGTCCCATCAGGGCAAGGATCTGGGCCACATCGTCGCCCTTGGAGCGCATGGTGGGGCTAGCCCACAACACGATGCCGACGCTCGCCGGATAGCGCTTCTCCTCTTCCAGGCAGCGGGCGAGGAGGGCCTCGGCCAGACGCCAGCCGACCTGCCAGGCCGCGGGCGTGGGAAGCTTGCCGGGGTCCACCGAGTAGAAGTTGCGGCCGGTGGGCAGGATTTCGGCCTGACCCCGGCTTGGTGCGCCCGAGGGGCCAGGGGGCACAAACCGGCCTTCCAGTCCGTTCAGGCAGGCATCCTGCTCCTCGGAAGCCAGCAGCAGCCGTGGCAAGAGATCGTCGCGGACCTGGCGCAACACTTGATCGACCCGTGGCTGGGGCGTATGCAATACCCGCTGGACAACATTTTCGATCGTGTCATGGCCCTCGACCACCTCCCGCAGCAGATCCAGACAACACCGATGCGCCTTGGCCGCGATCTGGGCGCCGGTCAAGGGGTTGCCAGCGGCGATTGTTCTACCTCTGTTCTTCTTGACCTGTACCGGATCGTAGCCCAGCGCCTCGATAACCGCGTCTCGCAGCGAAGGCGCGACGCCGCTGTCCAGCCGGGTCAACTGAGCCAGGGTCTCGACCAGCTGTGCGCCGTGGGGCGGTCGTCCAAGCACATGCAGGCCGTCGGCGATGGCGGTATCGGCGATTTCGCCGAGGTAGTCGTGCAACCGCTCGATGACCGCCGCAAACCCCTCGGAACTATCGGCTGGCTGCAATCCCAGATCCTTATCCAGTTCGGTCTGGACCGCCGTCTCCCAGATCATGGTGCGCAACAACGGCAGTTTGCCCTGATCCTGGGTCTGGGCCGCCTGGTATTCTTGCAGCAGTTCCGCAAGCAAGGCCAGTTCGGCATCCAGGTCGGCGTTGGTCAGGGGAGGCGGCAGGTGATCGACGATACAGGCGTTGGCCCGCCGCTTGGCCTGGGTGCCTTCGCCGGGGTCGTTGATGATGTAGGGGTAGATGTTGGGCAGCTCCCGGAGCGCCAGATACGGCCAACAGCTTTCGCTCAACCCAACCGCCTTGCCCGGCAGCCATTCCAGGGAACCGTGCTTGCCGATGTGCAGAACGGCGTCGGCGCCAAAACTGTCTTTGATCCAGCGATATTGCGCCACATACGGATGGGGTGGAGCAAGGTCGAGATTGTGATGGAGTTTGTCCAGATCCTCAAAAAAACCCCGGGGCGGCTGAATGGTGAGGAAGAGATGACCGTTGACCAATCCCGGAAAAAAGAGGCGGTTGTCGTAAACGAAGAGCCGGCCCGGCGCTGGACCCCATTCCGCGACCTGCTTGTCGCGCACCGCTTGTGGCAGCTCCCTCTGCCATGCAGCCGCTGTCCCGGCGTCGATCCATGCTTCCGCACGTGCCGCCATCTGTTCGGGCAACAGCCAGCGTCGGTCGGCGGTCAACCGACCGAGCAGTTCGGCGGCCAGTTGCTCGCCATCGGCATAGGGGTGGTCGACAGCATATCCCCGTTCGATGAGGCCATCGATCAGCAGTTTGACGCTGGCAAAGCTGTCCAGGCCCGAGGCGCAGCCAATACGATCGTTACGCGGCGGGTAGTGGTGAAAGACGATGGCGATCTTTTTGTCGCGGTTAGCCAGCCGCCGCAGCCGCGCCCAGTTCAGTGCCATGCGGGTGAGGGTGGCGACGCGCTCGGCAATCGGCACATAGGTGTTGATTGCCGAACCGCTGAGCGGGTCGAACCCGGTGGTCTGTTTGCTGGCTACCGGCACGCCGACGATCACCCCGTCCATCTCCGGCTGGGCCACGCCGATGGTGATATCGACATTGGTCAAGCCCTGTGGGCTGTCGCGCCACTGGTCATGCTCCTGCCCGGTGGTCATGGCCTGAAGTACGGGTACGTTCAGCCGCTGGAGCAGGTCGTCGTTGTCGGCTGCGGTCATCCGCAGGCTGAACATCACCGGGCTGATCAGCACATCGATCAGAGGCTTGCCCCCATCCAGGAAATAGCGGTCGATCACCTCCCTTGGACCACTGTTGCCGAGCAGGCGATCGGCAAAGCGCATGTGAAACACACACAGCACGTTCGCGCCCTGGCTCTCGATCTCGCGGATCAGGGCGTCGATGTGGGCACAGTTGCCGGTGGCCCAGAAGTTTTGATAGAACCAGATGCCGATGGTCGGCTTGCCGGGATCGAGGCTGGATCGGTAGGCCGCCGGATCGAGGACGTCGGCATGGTCGGGGTGATAGATGCCGTCAAAGGGCAAGGCGACGGGTGGCCGGCAAGCGAGATCGGCGGCGAAACGATGGTTGTGCAGGGCGATCAGCATCTGAAGGAGGTTGTCGACCCCGCCGAAGCGGTGGTAGCGGTTCAGCTCCTGCCAATGTCCTTGAGCGGCGCTGTCGCTATGGATCTGCACCAGCTCCAGCACCGACGGATTGCTGCCGGTAGGCTGGATATGGACAAAGGGTGTAACCCTCCCCTGCCCCCTTGCCTCGGCCAGGGCGGCAAGAAACGGCTCCCAGGCGGGAAAGGACTGACTGCCGGCCATGAGCGTCAGCACCACCGCATCCGCTGCCAGGGCCTCCGCGACAAAACGTGCCTGGAGTGCATCATGGTGCTCAAGCTGCGTCCGCGTGCGGGCGACCACCCGTAGCGGGCCGACCTCCGCCCGATACCGGAGCACGGCCCGACTCAGGTTGGGAATCTCGTTGGATGTGACGCTGAAGTAGACCAGGGTCCAGGACGAGGGGCGGTCGTGGGTGGCGGGCATGGGCGTCAAAAACTCAAGTTCAGGCCGGTCAGGATGCGAAAGCCCTCGTCGGGATAGCCATGATGAATCTCGTAGCCGGTGTCGAACAGATTGTCGATATTGAGGAACCACTCGGCCTTGCGGCCGCCGAGCGTAAAGGGCTGGATAGCCTTGCAGTCGACGCTCACGTAGTCATCCAGCCGCTGTTCCTCGCGGTTCTCCATCTCGCTGTACTGTTTGCCGGTGTAACGAACCGTGGCTTCCAGCCGGGTTTCGGTGGACGGCAGTGTGCTCTGCAGAGTGAGCTTGCTTTTTAGATGCGGCGTGTAGGTGAGTTCGTTACCGGACTCCTCGACCTCTGAATCCTGGACGATCAGGTTGGCGTCCAGGCTCAACCAGGTGGCGAAACGATATTTCCAGGTGGCCTCCAAACCATGACGCCAGGCCTGGTCGCCGTTGATCGGCCGATAGATCAGATCGCTGCCGCGCCGATAGAGGATGGGGTCGTCGGTCTCGCTGCGGAACAGGCTCAGTTGCACCGATCTCGCCTTGTCCCAGGCGTATTCCAGCCCGGCGTCGGCGGAGAGGATCTTCTCCTTGTCCAGGTCGGGATTGCCCCGGCTCTGGTCGATGCTGCCATGGCTGGGCTGATAGAGCTGGCCAAAGGTGGGGATGTTGACGCTGCTGCCGATGTTGGCCTTGAGCGACCAGCCCTCGGCCAGGGCATGGCGGACGCCGCCGGAAAGTCCCGGGTTGAAGCCAAAGTCGCTCACCCGATCGCCACGGGCGCCGCCGGTCACGATCCAATCCTGCCACTTGCGGTCCGCCTGAAGGCCAAGCCCGACGGTGGTTCGGCTGTGGCTGCCGGATAGGGTGTGGTCGAGCTGGTCTTGTTCCAGGATGCTGCTGGTGCGAACGGTCCAGCGTTCGGCCTCGTCACTCCAGTTGTACTCGCCTTTGACGCCAAGCTTGTCGTCATCCAGGGTGGAGACGAAACCGGACTGGCTTTGATCTTCCACCTCGACCGTTTCACCGTAGAGGTTGAGCGCGTAGTCGCCACCCGCTCCGACCGCACCGCTGAACCGGGTGTCGAGCGACGCCTTTTCGTAAGATTGGCGGGCGTCCGGGGTGGGATTGTCCAGCGGCCCAGGCGAACCGGACTCCGAGGAGAAGTAGCGTCCGTCTATCTCCAGCTTGCGGTTACCCGCCACGGAGCCATCCCAATGGAGGAGCATATTGCCGCTGTCGAGGTCGTTGTTGGTGCGTTTACCGTCGCGGTGCTTGCCGGTGGCCGAGGCCATGGCCGTGCCCGATTCCAGCTTGGTCTGACCGCTGACGCTGCCATCGACTGTGCCGTAGGAACCCACGCCCATGCGCAGCTTGGCAACCTGTTGTTGCTTTTTGTCCTTCGCTCCGACGATATTCTTGGTGACAATGCTGATGGCGCCGTCGCTGGCGCCGGCTCCCAGCCAGACCGGAACCGGCGGCTTGAACACGGTCACCGATTCGACCGTCTCGATGGGGATGGAGGAGAGATCGACGCCACCGTACTGGTTGCTGTTGATCGGCCGCCCATTCAGAAGCACCAGCACCCCGCCCGACTTGCCCGAACCACGGATGGAAATGCGCGAGCCGACGCCGGAGGTTTGCTTGACCTCCACCCCGCCCATGCCGCTCAGAGCTTCCTCCACACTGCGCATGTTGCGCTGGTCGATCTCCCGCCGCCCGACTGCCTCGACCATGGCGGGGTTGTTCTCGGCGAACTCGCGCAATCGGTCGGCGGTGACCACCACGTTTTCCAGCACCGTTGGTGGCGCGGCGTCCGCCTGTTCATGGGCTGCCCGGACACTGTGGGGACTAATAAGCAGCAACGCACCGCAGCAGAGACTGCAACAGACGACGGACGCAAGCAGTTGCGGTGGGGCAGACGGCAAAGCGGTCATGGCTTGGCTCCTGGGTTGGTGGTTGCCTGGGTGCTGTCCGGGACATAGACCATGGAGCCGTCCTCCAGGCGGTAGGCCACGCCGAGCCGGTTGCCCTTGCCCTGGGCAGACTCCCGGGTGACTCGGCTGGCCTTGATCTCGGTGCCTTTTTTGACGATGATCTCCATCTCGCCAGAGGCCTGCTGCTTCATGATGGTCATCTCTGATTTGCTGTCGAACAGGTCCTGGAGCCGGTAAGCGCTGAATAGGGTCAGCAGGAGGCCGACGATGAACACCAAGCCGATATCGAACAGGTTGGCCACTCCGGTCATGGGGTCGTCGTCGCGGAAGGCCGGGTCGCTGAAGCCCTTGCGGGATTTGCTCGTTCTGCGTGGGCAAAAATAGTGCATCTCAGTGCTCCGCCGACCCATTGAGCAGCAGTTCGGTGGCCAGTTCCATGTTCTTGATATCCTCCTCCAGCCAGCGCCGGCGCAGGGTGTAAAAACAAAAGGCCACCGTACCCACCGCCATGCCGACCACGGTGGTGGTGAAGGCGATGACCAGATCCGAACTGAGTTTGGTCATGTCCCCCTGGCCCAGGGAGGCCAGGCCGGTACCCATGGGAATGAGGGTACCGAGCAGGCCGAGCGACGGGCCGGTACGCACGAGAATACGCAGTCGGTCCATGGATTTCCATAGCTCCAGGGTGGTCGATTGCAGCAGGTTTTCCACGGCGATGTCGTGATTGCCCGGCTGAGCGTGGATTTGGGCCAGGATGGCGAGATACCGGTTGACGCGGTGCGAGACGGCGCTCTTCGCCTGCTTGGTTTGTAGCAGCCCTGGTAGTTCCTGGGCCGGGCAGGGCTTGAGGCGGACCCGTTCCAGCCATTCGGCGAAAAAGCCGCCGGCATGGACGATGATCACCACCACCAACAGGCTGAGCGCCAGCAACACCGGATAGAGCAGAGAGGAGGAAACCAGGTAGATGAAAGTTTTAAGCAGGGCGCCGATATCCATTAGTGCGAACTCCGAATTTTTTGGTGGGTACGGCCGAAACCGGCCAGAAAGGTGAACAAGGTGAGGACTACCAACGGCAGCAGGGTGGTGAGATCCTCGGGTTGAGCGGGCGGCTGGTAGCGAGCCAAACGGTAAATTTTATCGACATCGGAGAACTGGGGCAGGATGGCCATGGAGAGCAGGAAATAGGCGCCGAGCAGGACCATGGCCCCGCCGAGCAGGTTTTCCGCCGACTGTGCCGTCATCCGGCCCAGGCCCAGCATCAGGAGCATGACCACCAGACTGATCACCAGAAAGCTGAGGTAAAGGCCGCCGGCGGTCAGGGCGAAGTGGTCGGGAAAGAGCGAGAGGGCAAAGGCGAGGCTGAAGACGATTACCGTGGCACAGACCGGACACGGCAGCGTCAAGAGCAGCCAACCGCGACTGCTGCCGCCGTGCCGATGGGGGCTGCGCAGCAGTGTTACCCCCCAGAGGATCATCACCCCTGCGAGCACGAGGTGGGCCTGCATCCCGGATTGAAGGAAACGCTGAATGTATTCAAGATGAGCCAAGGGATCGAGGATGCGCAGCCCCCATGCCACCAGTGCGAACACCAGCCCGTAGAGCAGGGCAAAGGCCAGCAGCCGAAGGAATTTTCCTTGCCACGACGGCGTGCGTCCCAGCAGATAGGCCAGGCCGATACCGCTCTTGCCGGCAAAGATTCCGATGCTGAAGAGCACACCGAGGATCAAAGATTTGTAGAGCATGGTTGATCTCCTATTTTAGAGTTAGACAACAACGCTGTTCTTTCAGAATGGAGATTTCTCCCTGCGATGCCCTGTTTCACCGTCTCCGCCGCGTGCCCCAGAAAAACAGTGCCAGCACCACCAGCACAAACACACTCGCGGCCCACTGGATGCCCGAAGAACTCAGCTCGGTGGATTCGTCCTTGATTGTGATCTCCTCCATCTTGTAGCCCTGGACGTTTTCCGGGGCCTTGCCGTCTTCGGCAGCCTTGGTTTCCTTATCCGGCGCGGGTTCGGGTTGTTGCCTCTCCTGGTTGGATTTCGCCTGTTCAGGCTGTTGCTCCGGCTGCTGCTCGCTCGCTTGCTGCTTTTGCTCCCCGGCCGGCACCTCGTTCAATTTGGCGATCAAGTCCGCCCGCTCGGCGGTCTGCTGCTCCAGCGTCTTCTTGGCCATCTGCTCGATGGCCAGTTTGAACTGTTCCACCATCTGCGGGCTGAGCACGCCGGGCATGGAGATGAGGTTGACCACCATCTGGTTGAGCATGGGGTTGTTGCAGGTATGATCGCAGCAGGCCACGCCGCGCTGGATGACATTGGTGGCGTACTCGGCGGCTAGTTTCTTGGTTACCTGCTCGTCAGCCTGCCAGTAGCCCTTGCGCACCGCCTCCAACATGCGTGCGGTCATCGACTGGTAGGCCCAGGGGTTGTGCTTATCGAAAAACTCCGCCAAGCCCTGGCCGTACTTATCCTCCACATAGACCTCAAAGATCTGCTGCCACTTATCGGCGCCGACCGCGTCGCGCACCGTCACCTGCCAGCCCCAGAGGTTTTCGGCAAAGTCGGCCATCTGCCGGGCACCGCCGTAGTTTTCGCGCTTCATGCCCTCGATCCACTGGGGATTGAGGTAGCGGGTGCGCATCTCCATGCCGATGGTCTTGGCCACATCCTCCACCCCCAGCTCATCCTTCTTGCGATGCATGGTCACCAGGGTATCCGGGGCCTGGCCGCGCACATTCTTCACCGCCAGCGACATCCCGCCCAGGTACATGAAAAAGTCGTCGGTATCGATGATGCCGATAACATTGCTGGAACGCGAGTGGACTGCGGTGTCAACGCCGCGCAGGTTTTCGGTGAAGGTGGCCTTGACCGGTACCGCCCACTTACCCCGGCCGACGGCGAACTGCACCCGGTTGAGGTAGATATTGCTGATCGACTCATCCGAGTCCCAGAGCCCGGAGGCGCCGGCCATCTCCTCAACGCCGTTGCCGTAGGAGCCGACCGCTTCGGTGAAGATGCGAAAGCGCGACTGCTCATCGGCATCCTGCTCGCTCATCCCCTTGGCCAGCAGGGCTTTCTTGATCGTCACCTGGTTGCGGGCGAGGAAGTTTTCGATATCGGTCTGGGCCAGGGCCTGCTGCACCGCCTCGTCGAGGAACAACAGCTTTTCCGGATACATGTCGCGGTAGAGGCCGGAGGGGTTGATCAGCACGTCGATGCGCGGCCGCCCCAGTTGTTTGCCGGGCACGACCCGGGTGCCGGTGACACGATCGCTGGCATCCCAAACCGGCTCTACCCCCATCAACCAGAGGATGGTCGCCTCATGCACGCCTTCGTTGCGGGTGGTCTCGGTGGCCCAGAGCACCACACCCACCTTTTCCGGAGAGTGGCCCTCCTTTGCCTGCTTGGCGCGGATCATCTCCTCGGCAGCGCGTTTGCCCACGGCCCAGGCCGCCTTGGACGGGACCTTGGCCGGAGAAAAGCCGTAAAAATTCTTGCCCGTGGGGATGGCAGCCAGGTTGCGTAGCGGATCGTTGCCCTCGCCCGGCGGCACGTATTCGCCCTTCAAGCCGCGGATGAGGTTGTTCATCTCCCGCAGGGGTGAGCCCTCCAAGTCCTTGCGAATCTTGTCGCGATCGGCCTGGGGATTCTGCTTCCCAATGAGTTCAATGGTCGAGGCGGTGGCATCCTCGGCGTAGGCCTTGCCAAAGGTGTGCAGGCCAAAGGGCAAGGAGTTGTCGTCGATCTCATGGAGGTAGAGGTGGATCTTTTCCATGGCTGCTTCATCCATACCGGTGAGGCGAAGATCCTTGGCAATGCCCAATTTCTCCACCAGTTGGCCGATCTTATCCCGATATTCGGGTGCGGTTTCGCTGCCAACGGCGCGGGCAGTCTCGTACTGCTTGAAGAGATCGCCGAGTTGCTTGTACTCGTGGTGCAGGTCCGCTTCTTTCATCGGCGGGGTGAGGTGGTCGATGATCACCCCGCGGCCGCGCCGCTTGGCCTGCACCCCCTCGCCGACGTCGTCAACGATGTAGGGGTAGATGTTGGGAATGGCGCCGACCATGATCTCGGGCGGATCCGAGGGCGCCAGTCCGGCCTGCTTGCCTGGCAGCCACTCGTAGGTGGCATGGGTACCGAGGTGGATCATGGCGTCGGCCTTGAATTTTTCCTTCAGCCACAAATAGGCGGCAATGTACTGGTGGTGCGGGTAGAGGGTGGTGTCGTGGTAGAGCTTCATCGGATCATCGGTCCAGCCGCGCGCCGGTTCCGGCAGCAACACCACGTTGCCCAGCTTGACCATGGGGAAGACCAGTTTTCCGTCCCTGGTCATGATGGCGCAGTCCTTGGGCTGGCCCCACTGGGCGATCACCGGTTTCTTGAAAGCCTCGGGCAGCCGCTCAAACCAGGTGGTGTACTCTTCGATGCGCACCTGCTCCACCCCGCCGGAGGCCAGCAGGTTGTCCAGTTCGCCCGGCGCCCAGGAGCCGATGTTGCGGCCGCTGGCCAGCACCATTTGTTGAATCTGCTCTTCACTGAGCCGTTCGGGCTTATCGATGCGGTAGCCCTCGGCCTGCATACGGGCGAGGATGGTCTGGAGGCTGCGGAAGACGTTGAGGTAGGCGGCGGCGATGTTCTGCTTGCCCTGGCTGTGGTTGTAGTAGAGGATGGCCACCTTCTTGTCGGCGTTTGCCATGCGTTGCAGGGCGACCCAGTTGTGCAGCCGGGGGATGAGAAAGTCGATGGCCTCATCCACGGTCTCGCTCACATAGAGCTTGCGCCCGCTGAGCGGATCAACCAGTTGTTGCTTGCCCAGCAGCACCGTCGGCTCGATGGCGCCGGAGAACTCGGGCGTGGCCACGGCCCAGGCGGACGCCATCGGGCCGATACCCACCGGGCTCTGTCGCCACTCATCCACGGTCTCGGCATAGGTGGAGATGACGTTGAACAGCGGCACATTCAGTCGTTCCAGGGCAGTGCGAACCTCCTCGTTGAGCGCCGAGGCGAACTTGAGGGTAAAGGCCAGCACCAGATCCACCGGCGGCTTGCCGTCAATCGGCTTCAGGTATTGGGTCAGGGTTTGCTGCAACGACCCAAAGCAGGGCAGCACGGCAAGGCCACCGGCCTCCAGGCGGCGGATGAGTTTGTCCACCGCCTCCACCTGGCCGACCTTGAGGCTGTTGTTGTACTCAAGAATCGCCACCCGGGGACGGTCGGCCTGGTACCCCGGCCGCTGCCGGTCCCAGGCGAGGTAATCGGCGACGGTGGTGAAGGTGCGCGGTGCATCGGGATGATGGAGGCAGATTTCGGGCAGAATCTCGACCGGCTGGTAGCCGATGGTCTTGTCGATATGGCGATGCGCGGCCAGCCGCACCAGGTTGACCATGTTGGCCAGGCTCATGTGGCGGTAATAGGCCATGATTTCGCGATCGAAAAGAAAACCTCTCTTGGTGAGTTCCTCGGGGTTGCTCGCCTGATTGAGGCCATAGACGGCGCGGCCGGCCAGCAGTTGTTGATCGATCATGTAGCTGGCCAGTTGGTTGGCCATGACGTTGACCAGGACCACCGAGGATTGGCGCACAAAGGCCTGGGCTTGAGGATCGTGTTCGAGGTCCTCCAGAGTGAAGAAACGGGTATCGATGGCGGGCGGCAGCGCAAGGGCGGCAATGGCCTGCTGCAACTGATAGCCGTTGATGTCGATTTCGAGGATGGCTACCTTGGCGGTGGGCGTTGCCAGGGCCGACTGCACCCAACCGAGCAGGAGGAGCAGCACGAGCAGACGAGGGCGGTTCATGGTTGGGACTCCTTGCCGGTGGCCGCATCGGCGCTCACTCCGGCCACCACGACGCCAAAGGCCCTTACCATGACCGGCGGCAGAAGATCCGGGGTGGTAATCGTTGCCGGGACAAGGGTGGTGGTGCCGGTCAGTCGCTCGCCCATGGCGGCACACATCCGCTCAAAGGCGGTCAAATCGGCAATCTGGCCGTTGCCAGAGGCATCGCTGATGGCCAGGGCGGTCTCGATGAAGCCGGCAATGGCCGGATCTTCCAAGGCCCGCTCCAGCCTGCGTTCCAGTTCCTGGGGCGGCAAGGGAGATGGGTAGAGTTGCACCAGCCGCTCCAAACTCAGTTTGCGTTCATCGAGCCGCTGCAGCACGTTGCGTCCGGCCTTGATGCCGTTCTGGCCGATGAGGGCCTCGGTCACCCCGGCGTGGACCGCCTTGGCGATCAGCTCACCGATCTTGGCGTGGCCGCCGGTGTAACGGACCAGCGGCCCCTCGCCCTGGACCACGATCATCGAGTCCGTGCCGGTGCCGGTGGCTTGGTAGGGCCAAGGCAGAGCGGTGCTGCGGATGTCGAGATCGGCAAGCGCCGCGGTTTTGGCCTCGGTGGCGGTGATCATGGCTCGGGCCATGGCCTCGGGTGCGAGTGTGCGGTTGGTGAGCAGGAGGATGTTGATGGTGCCCGAGGCGTGGGCGGAGCCGATGTCTTTGGACATCCGCTGGGCATTGCCGCGCGTGCCGGCGGTCACCAGGGCCACGGCCTCAAGATCGCCCTCGCGCTGCACCTGCACCGAGAGGTTGTCCATGTCGGCGCCGGTCATCATGCCGCTGTAGGTGGCGGGCGTATAGCCGAGGTTGGCGGCTACATCCTTGCGCACCTGCTCGACACCGAAGGCCATGTGGCCGAGGCTGGCATGCATCGGCACGTAGGTGTTGCCCACCGCCTGCACGGCCTGCGAATTGCCTTCGGCGGTGGAGAGCACAGTCTGGGGGGTGGTGAAGCGGAGCACCAGGGATTTGAAGTCCGCATCGTTGACCCGGTGGCTGACCACCTTGGCGGATTGCACATAGGGCAGATCAATCGTCAGCGGCCGCTCGCTCTGTACCGTGTTGGTGCTGACCGCCTTGCTGACATCGGCCATCAGTTCCGGATAGAAGGAGGCGGCCAGCCACTGCACCGCCGCCCCCACCTGCGGCGTCACCTGGCAGGCAATGGCGCAGGGCAGCTGGGTGATGACCCGGTTACGCACCGCATCGACCTCCTTCCACCCCTCTTGGGCAAGGATCTTGTGCACCGGTTCCATGTTGCGGTCGCAGCCATAGACCAACTGCGGGTTGAAGGCCTGCCAGGCGGTTACCTCCACCTCCACAAAACCACCGTTCTTGCCCCATTGCGGTGCGATGCCACCGGCAGCTTCGATCATCTCGTTTTGAAAGGAATCGTCCCCTGGACAGGAGAGTTGTTCGGCGCCGGCCACCACCCGTGCCACCCGTTTGCGCTGCTCCACCGGCAGCTGTTGCAACCGGGCCTGCACCAGTTGGATCTGCTCACGGTTGCGATCAATGATGGCCTGCGCCTGTTGTTCGCGCTCCACCAAGGCACCGATCAGGGCCATACGGGCAAAGCCGTCGGCAAGCGAGCCCTCCCGAAAAAAGAGCACCTTGGTGTGTTGCTGCGGATCATCCAGCCACGGTTGCAGCACGGCCTGCTGCGAGGTAGAAGCGATGATCAGATCCGGTTTGGCGTTCGCCATCGCTACCAGGTCGGGTTGGAAAAAGCTGCCCATGCTCGCTACTCGCAATGCGCTGTGATTGAGCAGATCCTGGCGGCTCAACCCGACCAGCATCTCGGTGCGATCCAGCTCAACCAGCAGATCGGTCACCGAGCTGAGCAGGCAGACCACCCGCCGGGGCGAAGCGGTCAGGATCAGTTCGCGGCCCAGGCTATCCTTGATGGTAAGCGGATATTCGGCGGCCTGACCGATGTTGGCGCACGGTCCAGCCACCAGCAGGAGGATCAGCAGGACACGGAAACAAAGGGCCAGGATTCGCATTGTTTTCTCCTCAAGAAGAAAGGTGCTTACTTGATGAAATAACCGGCAGCCCGCCATTGGCCATCCGCTTCACGCAGAAAGGTGAGGGTTTCAATGGCAGCCTTTTTGTAGGCAAATTCGGAAGAAAAAAACAAGATGCGATACTCGCCATCGGGTGCCCCGGGCAGCGAGCTCGCCTGTTGATTCGTGGTCAGTTGCCGTGCGATCAGCGCCCCCAGCGGCGCCCGCGCGGCCTGCAGGGAAGCGGTCCAGTTGGCCTGGGAAACAGCGGTGCGGAAGAACCCGGAAGCCATCTGCCAACTCTGGTCATAGTCGCCGTCGTCGATCTGCCCCAGCCAGGATTGCGCTTCGACCGTTGCCTCACCAGGTGATGCGACCGCAGGTGCGGCTTGCAAGGAGAGGAAAACGAACAATAGAGACATCACAACGGCGATACGCGACTTCATTCCGTCCTCCATAGGGTATCCGGCGGCTGTCATCAAGGAACTGCGGGCAAAAAAAATCCCGGATCGAAATTAAAAAAAATTCGATCCGGGATGTCCCTTTTTACCCGTGGATATGATGCGAGCGGGCTTCCGTCCACGAAGCTGTCACTCAATTCTCAAGGCAGGTCTTCTGACTTACGGATCGCTCTACTGGCTGCGTCTTCCCGACTTGATCGTCAGTGACATATTGAAGCAGCGGTCGTCCCCGAATACAGCAGCGGGCCTGTCTCCGATTCGCACGGAGTTCCCTTTTAAGCTCTTGCGAGCGCCTGAGAATAGCCGTTGTTTAGACGGTTTCTCTCGAAAGTCAAGCGGAATGTTTGTGGGGACAGGCGCGACAAAAAAACAATCCTGCACACAACGTGGCCCCATCACTTCAAAAAGATACCAATGATAAACCAATAATTTTCAATGCGTTACAACGTCAAGACATCCGCATAACACTTCTCTGAAAAAACGAACATCCCTTGGGGGTCAAAAAAATATTCGCTTGACATTCCATAATGCATCGGTTCTATCCATCCACAGTTCAGGTGTTCGCAAGAACGCAAGAGGGAACCCCGTGCGAATCGGGGACGGGCCCGCCGCTGTAACCGGGGACGAACGCTGCACCGATGTCACTGACCGCGAGGTCGGGAAGACGCAGCCAGTAGATTGAGCCGGGAGTCAGAAGACCTGCCTGGACGGTATTGGAGACGACTGCGAGGACGGCATCGTACCCGGTTTCACTTTCTGTGGATAAATAGGGCTATCCCGGATCGATTCTTTTGTATTCGATCCGGGATTTTTTTTGCCCGCTCCACAGGCCCCGGCCATCCTTTGTCATCGACTCCGCATCTGTTTGCAGCGAGGAGCCATGGAAAGGATGTCATCTCGATTTTCCCCATCACAGCGCACGCCCTGCCCCAGGCGCAGCGTGCGACGCCGCACCGTTTCCGGATCGTTGTCGCGACGCCGACCGCCCACCCCCTCGCTTGCCCGCTCGCTTCCGTTTGTCCCTGACGCCGAACCCGGCGCCGGATTACCCCATCCTTTTCCCCCCTACCCCCAGGATGCCCTATGGAACATCTGCATTCCCTGATCGATTACGGCGTGCTCGGCCTGTTGCTTCTGCTGAGCGTGATCGCCCTGGCCATTGCCATCGAGCGCTGGCTGGTCTACCGCTCCGCCCGCATCGAGCAGTTCGCCGATCGCAAGGAGTTGGAGCTGCACCTGAGCCACAAGCTCCACCTGATCGCCACCATCGGCGCCAATGCCCCCTATATCGGCCTGTTGGGCACGGTGCTCGGCATCATGCTCACCTTCTACGACATCGGCGCGGCCGGATTCGACACCACCAAAATCATGACCGGGCTGGCGCTGGCGCTCAAGGCCACCGCGCTTGGCCTGCTCGTGGCCATCCCGGCGGTGACCCTCTACAACCTCCTGCTCCGCCGCTGCAAGGTGCTACTCATCCAATGGGACATCCATCATGGACGAAAAGGAATTTGATTATCTCAACGTCATCCCTCTGGTCGACGTGATGCTGGTGCTGCTGACCATCGTCCTCACCACCTCGACCTTCATCGCCACCGGTGGCATCAAGGTCGAGTTGCCCAAGGCGGCCGCCAGCCAGGACGCGGCCGTGCAGCACCCTCTGAGCATCGCCATCACCAAGGAAGGAAAAATCTGGGTGGAAACCACCGAAACGCCGTTGGCCGAACTGGAAGCGGCCCTGGCGACGGTAGACCGCACCACGCCCATCACTGTCAGGGCGGACAAGGATATCCCCCTGCAACTGTTCGTCGATGTGTACGAAGCCATCAAACGATTCGGATTCACCACATTAAGCCTGCAAACCGAACAGCACCCATGAACCGACAAGTCAAGGCCACTCACCTCTCCCTGCTGCTGCATGCGCTGTTTCTCTGGGGTGCGTTGCAGCTGAGCCAGCACACCCAAGCGATGCGGCCGCCGATCGCCCTTGATTTCTCCATCCTTGCCGCCGGTGGCCCAGCCGACAACAGTCAACCGGAGGCGACTCCGGAGATCAAACCGCCCCCGCCGCCCACACCTCCGGTCCAAAAGAAGGCGGTGCCTAAGCCGGTCACAAAGAAAACGCCGCAACCGCAGGCGATACCTAAAAAAACCGCTCCGCTGGCGGAGGAAACAACGCCGCCGGTGGAAACGGTGCCGATTGCCGCCAGCACGGAGGACTCGGCCTCCCAGGACAACGCATCGGCAACCGAAGCCGCTCAACCGGCCCCGGCGCAGGCTCCGGGTAGCGGTCAAGCGCGTGGCGGAGGGAACGGCGGACTGTTCAGCGTCGGCCAGCTCGACGGCCCGCTGGCCGTGTTGGCCAAATCGCCACCGGTCTACCCTTCCGCCGCCAAACGGCGGAATATCGAAGGCTGGATCAAGATCAAGTTCGTGGTCGATGAACACGGCCATGTCGGCCACATCTCGGTGCTCGCGGCCGAACCCGAAGGCGTGTTTGAGCAGAGCGTCCTCCAGTGCGTCGGCAATTGGCGGTTCAAGCCGGGTACGGTCAAGGGTATGGCGGTCAAGGCCCAAGTCGAGCAGACCATCACCTTCAAGCTGGAAGGATAAAGCCATGACGATCGATACTCCCTCCGTGTTCCAACTGGCCGGGACGATGTATTGGTTGGCCTTCCTGGCGAGCCTTGGGAAAGGAACACGCAAGGGTGTGACCGTATTGCTTCTCACCCTGGCTGTGCTGGCTAATCTGGCGGTGGTTTTTCTGCGCTATCACCAGGCCTGGCCGATGCTGCCGATGCACCTGGGGGCCGTGGCCCTGCCGCTCTGCCTGGGACTTTTGACGCCATTTGCAGGAAGCGGCCAGACACCGCAGGGGCAAGCGGTTCGGCGCATTCTCCTGGCGCTGATCGTGCTTCTGGTGGGCGCGGCCCTCTGCTTTCCCAAGGATTTCTACCTGCCCTTCCTCAAATCGAAAACCCTGCTGGCGCACGGCTTTCTCTGGTTCGGCCTTGCCGGCAAAGCCTGTTTTACCGTCAGCGCGGCCTGGGCAATCTCTGGGCTTTTCTTGTTCCGGCGCACTCCGGAACGGCAAGGGCTGACGGCCGCCATGCACCGCTGCCATCGCTGGGCGGCGCTCGGCTTTACCCTGTGGACCCTCTCCATGTTCGCCGGCGAGTTATGGTCCTACCTGGGGTGGGGCACACCGGTGGTCTGGGAGGACCCGGCCCTGACCCTGACCATGGCGGCCTGGTTCTTTTACGCCTGCCTGCTCCACCTCCACCTCACCCGCGCCTGGACCCTCAGGGCTCGGACGGTCTACGCCTCGCTGGGCGGGCTGCTACTCCTGACCTTGACCTGCCTGCCCGATTTCGGCCCCTTCCGCTCCCCGTTCTGATCATGCAGCATATCGTTTCCCGTATCTGGCATGCCTTGGGCAGCATCAACCTCACCGTCGGCCTCTGTCTGCTGCTGACCGCGGACCTGGTCTGGGGTTACTTCTGCCTCGAACGCCACACGCCGCTGTTCACGCCCTTAAACGACATGGGGCTCATTCCCTGGATGCAGACCTACGGCAGCCACAATCTGCCCTGGACCGTATGGTTTTTTCTGCTCCTGGCGCTGCTTGCCCTGCTGGCCGTCAACACCTTTGCCTGCACCACCAACCGAGTCGTGCACCTGCTTGCCGCCAAAAGCATGGTCAGCAAGAGGCGGCTGGCGCTCAAGCTGGCACCGCACATCATGCATTACGGCCTGATCGTCATCCTCGCCGGCTATCTGGCCAGCTACCTCTGCACCCAAGTCCTGACCGGTCGTACCCTGGTGCCGGGCGCTTACCTCTCCTTGCCCGGCACCGGGGGTCAGGTCCGGATGGTGGCCTTTGAGCCAGACTATTACCGAGGCACTCGCCTCGGTTTCTGGAAGGACGAGGTGATCACCGCCCGGGCCCGACTGCTCCTCGACGACGGCACCACCCAGCGCGAGGCGATGCTCACCTGCACCCATCCGGTCCGCTTCCTCGGTTACAGCCTCCACATGCACGACTTCGCTCCCAAAAGCCAAGGCGGCATGAAGATGAAGACGCGGATCGATCTCCATGTCCGTAAAGACCCTGGGGTGGCGCTGTACCTGGCGGGCATTGTTCTTTTTACCGTGGGCCTGGCGCTCTATCTCTATGAATGGATCATCGATCGGGAGACAACCACCTTATGAATCGATTGCAACCTGGCCGCAGCCTGGCCGGATTTTTCCTGTTGTTCACACTGCTGGTCGCGGCAGGCTGTGACACGAATGAACAGAAAAAAGGTGGGTTGGACGAGAGCAGTTCCGCCCCGGCCTTCCTCCAGATCGGCGAGTTTGCCATCAACCGGATCTCGCCCGAGCGCGCCGAGGTCCGCGACGGCGCCGGCCGCACCCTCATCCTGATACCACGCGAGGCCCCGATGCCCAAGGACGTGCCGCCCAGTCAGGTGGTGCGGGTACCGGTGCAGCGGGTGGTGGCCTACGGCTATTTCGACGTGGCCGTGCTCCGCGCCCTGGGCGTGCTCGAACAGACCCTGGTAGGTGTGACCGCGCCGGCCAAACGCTGGTATATCCCGGAGATCAAACGAGGCATGGATGCGGGACGGATCGCCTTCATCGGCGACGCCGCCAGCGTCGACTACGAGCGGCTCAAGCAGAGCGAACCGGAACTGGTGCTCACCTGGGATCCGTCGGTCATCCCCATGCTCGACAATCTCCAGATTCCGGCGGTGGTCACCACCACCTCCAAGGCGATGTGCCTCAACACCCGGATGCGATTTGTCCAGTTTCTCGCCCCGTTTTTCCAGAAAGAACGGGAAGCGGATGCCTTTTTTGCCCGCATCGACGCAGCCCTGCAGGACATTCGTGCCCGCACCGCCGGCCTGGCGCACCAACCCAAGGTGATGTGGGGCGATATCTATGAAAAACGGGTGATGGTCGAGCCGGGTAACGCCTGGGTGGGCGAGTTAGTGGGACTGGCGCAGAGCGACTACCAGTTCAAGGATGTCTTTGGCACCTCCTGCATCGAGATCACGGTCGAGCGCTTCCTCTATTCCGGCCAGGATGCCGACATCTTCTTCACCTACCGCACCGGTGAGATGGGCGCCACCTCCAAAGAAGCCCTGGCCAAACTCAACCCGCTGATCAAGGACATCGCCCCGCTGAAGCGAGGCCGGGTCTATGCGCCCCTGCCCCACTACATCCAGTCGGCGGACCGGCTCGACGAGATTCTTACGGAAATCAGCGCCATCCTCCATCCCGAAGTCTACCGGGACTATCATCTCCAATATTTCACCGAGTTGCCCGAGTGCGAACCCGTCAAGGAGAAGCCATGACCACCTCCGACCTCTGCCTCCAGGAAACACGGCCCCTGCTGCTGCGCAGGGCGCCCCTGGTCTTCGCCCTGCTGGGCTGCTTGAGCCTGGTGCTGATGCTGCTCAACGTGGGTATCGGTTCGGTCCCTTTCAGCCCGGCCGAGATCTGGCAGGCCCTCGGTCAGACTTCCGAGGCCTCGACCACTGGCTTCATCATCTGGAATATTCGCATTCCCCGCGCCATTGCCGCAGTGTTCGGCGGGGCCTATCTGGCCGCCTCGGGTCTCTTGTTGCAGATCTATTTTAAAAATCCCATCGTCGGTCCCTACATTCTGGGGATCAGCTCGGGTGCCACCCTGATGGTTTCTTTTGTAATGCTCACCAGCGTCACCGTCGGCTGGACCCTGTTTACCCCGTTTATCTCCACCCTGGCCGCCTTTGCCGGGGCCTACGGGGTAATGCTGATCGTGCTCGCCATTGCCAACCGGGTCAAGGGCGGGGTGACGCTCTTGATCGTCGGTCTGATGATGGGCTACCTCTGCGGCGCGGTCAGCGCCATCCTCACCGCCTTTGCCGAAAAAGACAAGATCAAGGGGTTCGTTCTTTGGCAGTTGGGCAGCTTTTCCGGCTTCAAGTGGGATGAGATCTGGCTGCTGCTGGCCGCCGGCGGCGCGATCCTGGTGCTGCTCTACCTGCAGAGCAAACCACTCAATGCCTTCCTCCTGGGCGAGGAGTACGCCGCCTCCATGGGGGTGGACATCCGCCGTTTCCGTTTCTTGATCCTGCTCTGCGCCTGCGCCCTGGCAGGCATGGTTACCTCCATGGCCGGGCCGGTGGCCTTCATCGGCATGGCCGTGCCGCACATGGCCCGGCTCAGCTTCGGTACCTCGGACAACCGCATCCTCATTCCCGGCGCCTGCCTGATGGGTGGTTTGGTGGCCAGCCTCTGCGATCTGATCGCCCGTACGGTCATGGCCCCGGTGGAACTGCCGCTCTCCGCGATCACCGCCTTTTTCGGCGCACCCATCGTCATCTCTCTGCTCCTCAAACGGAGGGTCAAGCTATGAACACTATCGCCAGACAACCGATCATCGAAGTCCGCGATCTCTGTGTCGGCTACAAAAACAGGTCTGTGCTCCGCGACCTCTCGTTTACCTGCCGCTCCGGCGAATTTATCAGCCTGCTCGGCCCCAACGGCGCCGGCAAGACTACCCTGCTCCGCACCCTGAGCCGCCACCTGCCCCCTCAGGCCGGCGACATCAGGGTGCAGGGCAGGCCCCTGGAGCAGCTCTCTGCCATGGAACTGGCCCGAATCATGGCCGTGGTACTCACCGAAAAAATCGCGCCGCCGCTGTTCACGGTTTTCGAGTTCGTCGCCATCGGGCGCTACCCCCACACCGATTCTCTTGGCCGGTTGGCGCCAAAGGATCGGGTGGCCGTCACCTCCGCCCTGGCTGCGGTTCATGCCCTGGATCTGGCCGACCGACCCTTTGCCAATCTCAGCGACGGTGAGCGCCAAAAGGTGCTGATGGCCCGTGCCCTGGCCCAGGAACCCCAGATCCTACTCCTGGACGAGCCCACCATCCATCTCGATCTCAAACACCGGGTGGAGGTGATGGCCATCCTCCGCGATCTCTGCCGCTCCAAGGGCATCACGGTGATCGCCTCGCTCCACGATGTCGATGTCGCCGCCAAGGTCAGCGACCGGGTGGCCCTGATCCGCGACGGCGGCATCATGGCCTGGGGACCGCCTGAAACCGTGCTCGGCGGCCAGGCGGTCACCACTCTCTACGAGTTCGACAAGGCCGAATTCAATCGCCACCTCGGCGGCATCGAGCTCAAAAGCGGGGGCAACAGGGGACGGGCCTTTGTGGTCGGCGGCATGGGCAGCGGTGCGCTGGTCTATCGCCTGCTTGCCAAGAAAGACTTTGCCATCGCCACCGGCGTGGTCCACAGCAACGATCTCGACTGTTTTGTCGCCCGTTCGCTGGGAGCCGAGTGCGTCGCCGTCGGCCCGATGGAAAAAATCAACGGCGCGGCCTTGGAGCAGGCCCGGATGCTCCTGGCCGACTGCGACCTGGTCGTCGACAGCGGCTTCCCGGTTGGTCCGGTCAACGAGGCCAATCTGGCCCTGCTGCAAACCGCCCTCGATTGCGGCAAACCCATGCTCTGCCTCCGCGACGGCCTACCGCCCGGCTTGGCAGCAAACGGCACGCATCGTCCCATGTTCTGCGCCGACGCCGGCCGCCTGATCGAGAACTTGGAAGCCCTTGTCGTTCCCATCCATACGCAGGAGGTCTGATGCAACCCTTTACGCTCTGTTACTATTCGGCCACCGCTTCCGAAGTCCCCTCGCTCTCCGAGGGTATCCGCCTCTATCGGGAACAGGGCGGCACGATCGCCGTCCAGGCCCGCACCCAGGCCCAGCTCTTTGACCGCAAGCGGCAGGAGGTCTTTGTCCGCGAGGCCCTCGGAGCCGATATCCTCATCATCTCCCTGCACGGCGGCCGCCCCTCCTTCCCGGCCTTCGAGCTGTTGAGAGAGCATTTGCTCAATAAACCGATCGAGCATCTGCCCCTGATCCATATCCAGGTTTCCGGCAGCGACGAGGACTCGATCGAGGCGGCGCGCGAGTTCTCCACCGACTTCGGCACCGCCAACTGGGACACGGTCAAACGCTATCTCCAGTATGGTGGCGCCCACAACATGCAACAACTCCTCGTGTTTCTCCACAACCGGCTGCACGGTGCCGACCAGCCCTGTCAGCCGCCGGTGGCACTGCCCGACGACGGCATCTATCATCCCGATTTCGAGGGCGTACCTTCACTGGAAGACTATCTGACCCGCAAGGTCGATCCCGCCAAGGTCACGGTCGGCCTCTGGTTCTATCAGACCTACTGGATCAACAACGACCTGGCCTTTGTCGATGCCCTCATCCGCTCCATCGAGGCAGCCGGGGCCAACGTGCTGCCGGTCTTCCACCTCCGCTACCGGGATGTCGAACGCGGCAATCGGGCGGCCGACGATGTGGTGGCGCACTATTTCAAAACGGACGGCAAGCCGCGCATCGATGTCCTGATCAACCCGCTGATGTTTTCCCTGACCCTGGTGGCGCCGGATTTCAAGGAACTGCTGCCGGGCCTCGGCGTACCCTATATTCAGGCCATGACCAGCCTGGCGCCTTACGCGCAGTGGTCGGAAAGCCTCCAGGGGATGTCAACCATGGATGTTTCTTATGCCGTTGCCCAACCGGAGTTCGACGGGGCGCTCATCACCGTGCCGGTGGCCACCCGCGAACAGGAGACCGTCGATCCGCTCACCGGGGCACTGCTAGCCAAATACGCCCCCATTCCCGAACGGGTCGACAAGGTGACCCGGCTGGCGATCAACTGGGGACGGCTGGGCCGCATCCCGGTGGAGGAGCGTAAGATCGCCATCGTTTTCCATCATTATCCGCCCCGAAACGACCGCATCGGCTGCGCTGCAGGGCTCGACTCCTTTGCCAGCGTCGGCGCCCTGCTGACCCGGATGCGGGAGCAGGGCTACCGCATCGACCACGACTTTCCGGAGAAGGACGAACTGGCCCATACGCTTTTAGAGAAGATGACCTGCGACCGGCGCTGGCTGCCCATGGACGAGATGGCATCCCGGGCCGAGGCCAAGGCCGGTGCCGAGCACTACCAGGGCTGGCACGATGAACTGCCGCCGGCCATCCGCGAAAAGATGACCGCCGATTGGGGCACGATGCCCGGCGAGCTGTTCGTCCATGACGAGAAACTGCACTTCGCCGGTCTCGTCAACGGCAATGTCTTCCTCACCATCCAGCCGCCGCGCGGCTACCTGGAGCAGATCGACAAGGTGCTGCACGATATGTACCTCTCGCCGCCGCACCACTATCTGGCCCAGTACCGCTGGATCCGCGACGTGTTCAAGGCGGATGCGGTGATGCACGTGGGCACCCACGGCTCGTTGGAATGGCTGCCGGGCAAGGCCTTGGGACTCTCCAACCAGTGCTATCCCGACCTGGCGATCATGGAGCTGCCCAACATCTACCCCTATATCATCAGCAATCCCGGCGAGGGCACCCAGGCCAAGCGCCGCTCCTACTGCTGCATCATCGATCACCTGCCTCCGGCCTTCACCAATGCAGACCTGTACGACGACCTGGCCAAGGTGCAGGCCCTGGTGACCGACTATGCCGCGGCTCAGGCCGAGGATCCGGCCAAGGTGGAAATCCTGCGGCCGATGATTTGGGAGGCGGTGGTCGCCGCCAGCCTGGACCAGGATCTGGAGACCAGCCAGGAACAGGCCATGGCCGATTTCGACGGTTTTCTCGAACGGCTCCATGCCTACGTCGAGGAACTGGGCGATACCATGATAGGCGATGGGCTACATACACTGGGACTCTCCCCGGAAGGCAAACGGCTCTCCGAGTTCGTGGTGCAACTGACCCGGCTGCCCAACGGCGACGTCCCCTCGTTGCGCGAGTCCCTGGTGAACGGCATGGGCTGCGACTACGACGATGTCACCGACAACCGGGGCAAGCGCGAAGCGCGTTTCGGCAACCGCACCGGCGGCGAGATTCTGCGCGCCGCCCACGAACAGGCCCTGACCCTGGTGGCCGGACTCTCCGAGGCCGACTACCGGGTAGAGGCCGTGGAACAGCTCACCGCCGGCCTGCCGATGACGGCGCGAACCGGCGTGAACGCCGCCCTCGACTATATTGCCCGCACCCTGGTGCCCAACATTCGGTTGTGCAGCGAAGAGCTCGATGCTTCCTTGGCCGGTTTTGCCGGCCGGTTTGTCCGGCCCGGCCCCTCGGGCGCCCCTACGAGGGGTCAGGCCGACATTCTTCCCACGGGCCGCAACTTCTATTCGGTCGATCCCAACAAGATTCCCTCACCCGCCGCCTGGGAAGTCGGTGTGCGCCTGGGCGACGCCCTGATCGAACGCTACCTCAAGGAGACCGGCAAATATCCGGACTCCATCGGCATCCTCGTCTACGGCACCGTCACCATGCGCACCCGGGGTGACGATATCGCCGAGATCTTCTACCTGATGGGGCTGAAACCGGTGTGGCAGAAAGGCAGCGGTAATGTCTGCGGCCTGGAGGTGATTCCCCTGAGCGAACTCGGTCGGCCGCGGCTCGATGTGGTGCCCCGAATCTCGGGATTTTTCCGCGACTCCTTCCCCAACCTGGTCGAGCGGATCGACGAGGCGGCGCGCATGGTAGCCGCGCTCGAGGAACCGCCGGAATCGAACTTCCTCCGCCGTAACGTCTATCGCGACATGGAGGAATATCGCGGCGAGGGGCTGAGCGAGGAAGAGGCCTGGCGCGAGGCCACCTTCCGTGTCTTCGGTTGCCCGCCCGGCACCTACGGCGCCGGGGTCTCGGAGCTGATCGAATCCAAAAACTGGCAGACCCAGGAGGACCTGGGCAACAACTACATCCGCTACTCCTCCCATGCCTACGGTCAGGGTAGTTACGGCAAGCAAAAGCCCATGGCCTACCGCCGCCAACTCTCCCGAATGGATGTCACCGTCAAAAACGAGGATACCCGCGAATACGACATGATGAGCTGCACCGACTACTACAACTACTACGGCGGCATGATCGTGGCGGTGAAGACGGTGCGCGGCCATCTGCCCTTTGCGGTCATGGGTGACAGCTCCGATCCCAAGCGGGTCAAGATCCGCACCACCCAGGAAGAGGCCAAACATGTACTCCGATCCCGTCTGGTCAATCCCAAGTGGATTGCCGGCATGAAACGGCACGGGTACAAGGGGGCGGGTGACATCTCCCATGTGATGGATATCGTGCTCGGCTGGGACGCCACTGCCGAGGTCATCGACGACTGGATGTACGAAAAGATCGCCCGCGCTTACGCGCTCGATCCGGAGATGCAGGAGTGGATGAAGGCGGTCAACCCCTATGCCCTGCAGAACATCCTCGACAAACTGCTCGAAGCCATCAGCCGGGGCATGTGGCAGACAGACGCGGCCATGGAGGAGCAGTTGCAGAACGCCTACCTGGAGATGGAAGGCGAGGTCGAGGAATGGAGCGAAAAGTCGGCAGGCTGATGCGCGCCGGTGCCACGCTCTTCTGCACCGGATGGTTGCTGCTGCCGGGGATCGTCGCGGCCGAGGAGGACGGCGCCATCGTGCTCACGGTTGAGGAGATCCGGCAGATGAAGGCCAACAAGATGGCCGACCTGCTCAACCATGTGCCCGGCGTGAGCGCCGGCGACACCTCGGTGAGTATCCACGGCTCCTCCAAGGTGCGGGTACTGGTGGACGGACGGCCGATCAACGACCCAACCTCCAGCTATGGCGCGGTCAACTGGTCCATTGTCGATCCGGATCAGGTCGAGCGGATCGAGATCCTGCGCGGCAAGGGCGGAGTGCGTTACGGTCAGGATGCCGGCGGCGGAGTGATCCTTATCACTACAAAAACAATCAAGTCGATCAGCGGATCGATCAAGACCTATGGTGGCAACCAGGACACCGGTTATGCCGGGGCCAGCTTCCAGGGCCGCAGCGGCCTCTGGGGAGCGGAGGCCAGCGGCGAGGTGGAAACAACGCAGGGCTACACGATCAATGACGACAGTCTCCGTCACCGGGGCGGTCTCAAGCTGGCCTATACCGTGGATGAAGAGCGCAGCCTCAACTTGGGTGCCGATTTTGTTCATGAAGAAAAGGGATTGACCGGGCAGCCGGATTATCCCACGCCCTTTTCCCGCAAAGAGAGCGAGACCGCCGTGCTCTCCGCCCAGGCCCGGGCCTGGGGATTGACCAGCGCCACCTTTCTCAACATGGGCGAGCAGCACAACACCGATATCAGCAAGCGATTGGACCAACGGCTGCGGGTCAACGAACTGGGCGAGGATCTGAGCTCCTCGCTCGACACCGGCGGATTCGGCGAACTGGTCTACGGTGCCGGCTACCGCTTGGCCCAGGCCAACGGCACCACCTTCGACGACCAGAGCGAGGAGGTCTTCTCCCTTTTCGCCAGCGAGACCCTGCATCGGTCGGGGAGTCCCTGGTCGCTGACCGGCGGCTTGCGGGCCAATGCCAACACCGCCTTCGACGACGTGCTCAATCCGGAGCTGAAATTGATCTATCAAGAACAGTGCTGGAGCCTGACCGGATCGTACAGCGGCAGCAACAACATCCCCTCCTTCTATCAACGTTACAACCAGACCAGCTCCACCCGGCCCAACCCGGACCTGGGCATGGAGACCGCCGACAACTACAGCCTGGCCCTGGCCTTGACGCCGATCCAACAGCTCACCCTGCGCACCTCGGTCTTCTACAATATACTCAGCGACCGGATCACCTATGTCACCGGGGACGACGGTGTCGGTCAGTATCAAAATTTCGGGGAGGTCACCTACCGGGGCGGCGATCTGGCGATCAACTGGAAGCCGGTCGAAACCGTCAACCTCAAGGCGGGTTACACCTACATGCGCGCCATTGACGAAGAAACCGGGCTCTTTGTTCCGGCCAAAGCGGAGCATACCGCCACCCTGGACTGCACCTGGCAGGTCACCGACCGGCTGACCACTGTCCTCTCCGGCAAGTACGTTTCCGAGGTGTTTCGCAACCGGACGAACACCAAGAGCGTGCCGGATTATATGCTCGCCAATCTCCGGGCAGAGTATCGACTGGGGCACTATGCCCTGTTCACCGAGGTCAAGAATCTGGCCGATACCACCTATTACTATGCCGACGGTCTGCTCGCTCCTCCGTTGACCTGGATCGCCGGCATAAGTTGGAAGATGTAGAGAACCGTATGGAACGAACAGTCTATCCGCTGGCGGCCGTGGTCGGCCAGGCACAACTGCAACAGGGGCTGCTGCTAGCGGCAATCAATCCGGCCGTGGGCGGCATCCTGCTCAGGGGAGAGAAGGGCACGGCCAAATCGACCATGGTCCGGGCCCTGGCGGCACTCCTGCCGGAGATCGAGGTGGTCCGAGGCTGCCCCTATTCCTGCTCCATGGAGCCAGGCTCGGACCGTTGCCCGGACTGCGCCCAGCACTTTCCCACCCTGGACACCCGTGTGCGCAAGACGCGACTGATCGAACTCCCTTTGAACGCCACCGAGGACCGGGTGGCCGGCGGCATCGATTTCCCCCGCTCGCTCAAGAGCGGCCGGGTGGTCTTCGCTCCCGGACTTCTTGCGGCCGCCCATCGCGGCCTGCTCTATGTCGACGAAGTCAACCTGCTGGACGATCACATCGTCGATCTCATCCTCGATGCTGCCGCCAGTGGCGAGAATCGGATCGAACGCGAGGGGATTTCCTTCCGTCATCCGGCCCGCTTCATCCTGGTGGGCACCATGAATCCCGAGGAAGGCGAGCTGCGGCCGCAGCTGCTCGACCGCTTCGGACTCTGTCTGGAGATTGCCGGCAGCCATGATCCCGAGGAACGGGTCACCCTGATGGAGCGGCGCGAGGCCTTCGACCATAATCCGGCCGCTTTTCTCACCCAGCATCAACAACAAAGCGATCAGCTGGCCCATCGCATCGCCCGGGGCCGCGCCCTGCTGCCCGGAGTCCGGGTCGCCGCCCATCTGCGCAGCTTCATCGGCGAACTCTGCCGGGAAAACAATGTCGCCGGCCACCGCGCCGATCTGGTGATGGAACAGGCGGCCCGCGCCCTGGCCGCTCTGGAGGGCAAGCTCGAAGTCAGCGTCGATCATATCCGGGTCGTGGCGCCGATGGTGCTGATCCATCGCCGCCGCGACGCCCAGCCGCCCCCTCCTCCCCCGCCGCCCGAGGAGCAACAGGACGAACAGCAGGACGAAACGCCGCCCGAGGAAAACCAGGAAGAGCGCAACGAGCAGCCGCAGGAAGATCCGAGCGAACAGGAGGCCCAACCTCCACCTCCCCAGGAGCAGCAGACCTCGCCGGACGACCAGCCGGATCCGGGCGAACAGCAGGAACAAGAGGGCCAGCAGCCCGACGCCGGCCGGGAAGAGGCGGTGTTCGAGATCGGCACCACCTTCAAGGTCAAGGCGATCAGCGGCGCCAAGGACCGGGTGGTGCGGCGGGGATCGGGCCGCCGGTCGCGTAGCCGTATTGCCCAGAAGAAGGGGCGGTACGTGAAAAGCGCCCTGCGTCCCAGCGACGACCTCGCTCTGGACGCCACCCTGCGGGCCGCGGCCCCCTTTCAGCGGCAACGGGCCGGCGACGATGGTTTGGCCGTGCATCTGCGCGAACAGGATCTGCGCTCCAAGATCCGGGAGAAGCGGATCGGCAACCTGCTGCTCTTCGTGGTCGACGCCAGCGGCTCCATGGGTGCGCGCGGCCGCATGACCGCCTCCAAGGGCGCGGTGATGTCGCTGTTGCTCGACGCCTATCAGAAGCGGGACCGGGTGGCGATGATCACCTTCCGCAAGAACGAGGCCGCGGTCAACCTGCCTCCCACCACCTCGGTGGATCTGGCCGGCAAACTGCTGGCCGAGATGCCGGTGGGGGGCCGCACCCCCCTGTCGGCCGGTCTGGTCAAGTGTCACGAACAAGTACGCAACTACCTGATCAAGAATCCCACGGCCCAGCCGATCGTGCTGTTCATCACCGACGGCAAATGCAACGTAACCCTAGCCAACGGCAAGCCGGTGGAGGAGTCGCTCTATCTGGCCGGCGCGCTTGCACGGGACAAGCGCATTCGCAGCATCGTGGTCGACACCGAGGAGGCCGGGCTCGTCACCTTTGGTTTGGCCAGACGGCTGGCCGGGGCCATGGAGGCCCAATATTTTAAAATAGACGACCTCAAGGCCCAGGCCCTGGTCGACATCGTCCGAGGAAACCACACATGAAAAATCGACCGATCTATCCCTTTACCGCCCTTGTCGGCCAGGACACCATGAAACTGGCCTTGATGCTCAACGTCGTCAATCCCGGCCTCTCCGGGGTACTCATCCGCGGCGAGAAAGGCACCGCCAAATCTACCGCAGTCCGTGCCCTTGCCGATATCCTACCCGAGATCCCGATGTTCCGCGACGATCCCTATCAGCTCGATCCCAACGAGGAATACGAGGTGTACACCGAGATCCGCCAGACGGTGCAGGCTGAATCGGCCTCTGCAGCCACGCCGGAGGTGGTGATGCGCAAGGTGCGGGTGGTGGAGCTGCCGGTCGGCGCCACCGAGGACCGGGTGGTGGGCACCCTTGACCTGGAGCATGCGCTCAAGAAAGGAGAAAAGCGGGTCGAGCCCGGCATCCTGGCCCAGGCGCACCGCAACATCCTCTATGTCGACGAGGTCAACCTGCTCGACGACCATGTGGTCGACGTGCTGCTCGATTCGGCGGCCATGGGGGTCAACACCATCGAACGCGAGGGGGTCTCCTTCTCCCATCCGGCCCGCTTCACCCTGGTGGGCACCATGAATCCCGAGGAAGGCGAACTGCGGCCGCAGTTGCTCGACCGCTTCGGCCTCTGCGTCACCATCGAGGGCATCCGCACCACCGAGGAACGGGTGGCTATCATGGAACGGCGGGCCGCCTTCGATCTCGATCCGGAACGATTCGCTGCCCATTGGCAGGCCGAATCCGATGCCCTGGCCGACCGGCTGCTCATCGCCCGCTCCCTCTATCCCGAGGTGCAGATCGAACGGCCGCTGTTGTTCGAGATCGCCCGCACCTGTCTGGAGGTCGGGGTGGACGGTCATCGCGGCGACATCATCATGCTCAAGACCGCCAAGACCCTGGCCGCCCTGGATGGCCGCACCCAGGTGGAGTCCGGAGATATTCGCACCGCCTCAGAGCTGGTCTTGCCGCACCGGGTGCGGCGGCAGCCGCTGATGGAGATCGCCGACAGCGTCCAGAATCTGCGCAAGCGGGCCATGGCCGGGCAGTGAGGATTTTTTCGGCATCTGCTGAAAACCACCAACTTGATCGTTCCCTTGCTCCAGCGTGGAAACGCAAACCGGACGCTCCGGCGTCACCGGATGAACCGATACAACAGACGAACCAAACCAACCATGATCCGTATCGAAAACCTGCAAAAATCCTACGGCGCAACCCGGGCGGTGGACGGCATCGATCTTTCGGTGGCGCCGGGCGAATTGTTCGCCTTTCTCGGCCCCAACGGCGCCGGCAAGACCACCACCATCCGCATCCTCACCGGTCTCACCCGGCTCGGCGGTGGCCAGGCTCGCTTGAACGGCCACGACATCGAATCCGAGCCTTTGGCCGCCAAGCGCCAATGCGGCTTGGTGCCGCAGCACATCAATCTCGACAGCGAGCTGAGCGTGTTGGAAAACCTCGATATCCATGGACGATTGTTCGACATGGCGCCGGAATTTCGCCGGCAGAAGATCGAGCAACTTCTGACCTACGTGGAGTTGGAGGATCGGCTCCACACCCTGGTCAAGCAACTCTCCGGGGGCCTCAAACGGCGATTGATGATTGCCCGCGCCCTGATGCACGAACCCAGGATCCTCTTTCTCGACGAACCCACCGTGGGACTGGACCCGGCCATCCGCCGCCGCATCTGGGCACTGATCAAGCGGGTGCAGCAGGACGGCACCACCATCTTTCTCACCACCCACTATATCGAGGAGGCGGAGTTTCTGGCCGGCCGGGTCGCCTTTATCGACCGGGGACGGATCGTGGCCCTCGATCATCCGCAGGCCTTGATGGCCCGACTCGGGCATTGGGCCATCGACCGGATGAACGACGAAGGCATCCAGACCCACTATTTCGCCACCCGGGATGAGGCCACGGAGTTTTCCGCCGGCCAGGACTTCGGCTTTACCCTGCGGAGGGTCAATCTCGAGGATGCCTTTCTGGCCCTCACAGGAAAGAAGGTGATGTGATGCAAGGATTTATCGCGGTCTACCTCCGGGAGATGCTCATTCTCAAATACCGCTTCAAACGGCAACTGGCGGGCATGGCCATCTCGCCATTGTTGTATCTGGTCACCTTTGGCTATGCCATGGGCGATGTCATCCGTTTTGGCGAGCACTCCTACCTCCATTTCCTGATTCCGGGCTTGGTGGCCATGGCCAGCATGACCCAGGCCTTCGGCATCGCCACCGACATCAACGTAGCCCGCTTTTACTGGAACATCTTCGAGGAATTCCAAGCCGCGCCGATCAGTAACCTCAGCTATGTCGCCGGTGAAACCCTCGCCGGCATGACCCGTGCCTTTCTCGGTGTGGTGGTGATCCTCCTGCTCAGTCTGCCCTTTGGCGTGATCCTGCAGTACGGGCCGATGTTCTGGCTGGCCCTGCTCGGTAACTCCTTTGTCTTTGCCTCGCTGGCGGTGGCCATGGCCATGCTGGTGAAATCGCACGCCGACCAAAGTCTGTTGACCAACTTCATCATCACCCCCATGGCCTTCTTGGGCGGCACCTTCTTTCCCGTGGAGAAACTGCCGACGTGGGCGCAAATCCCGCTGAACTGCCTGCCGCTCACCCATGCCTCGCATGCCATTCGGGCCAGCAGCCTCGGTCAGCCGGTTCAATGGCCGGATTACCTGGTGCTGCTGGTCACGGGCGTTGTCTTTTTCTGGCTGGCCCTGCATTCCGTCAACCGGGCAAGGGATTGAGGAAACATTCAACAAAGGAATCCGTATGCTCATCGACACCTTCTACGATGGCGTGGCAATCCACCGCGAGGATAAGATCGTCTACGCCCGCTTCCTCAGGCCGCACACCGTGCTCTCCACCTGCCGCGCCGCCGGCGGCCTGCGCACCGACCTTGCCTGCCTGTACAATCATCAGAGCTGCGAGCCGGCCGGACACAGCCATCGCCTGCCGCCCCAGGCCTATCGCGATCCCCTCGGTTACCGCCAAACGATCTGCGAGCAATACGGACTGCCCGCCGACCAGTGTGCCACCCTGGGCACGGCGGCCAACATGCACAACGCCTGCATCGCGGTGCACAGTTTCCGTGACCTGACCGTGGCCGCAGTCTGCACCGGCGGGGTCGAGGGCAATGCCGGCCGGGTCGGCGATCCGGCAACGGTGGCGGAGATCGAGGGCGGTTTCGAACGGCTGCCGCCCGCAGTGGCAATGCCTGGCCCCGGCACGATCAACACCATGCTCTTCATCGGCAAGCCGCTGATCCCCGGAGCGCTGGTCCGCTCGATCATGACCGCCACCGAGGCCAAGGCAGCGGTACTCCAGGAGTTGGCGGTCAACTCGCGTTATTCCGACGGACTCGCCACCGGCACCGGCACCGACCAGATCGCGGTGGCGGCCATGGAAAGCGGCGAGACACCGCTGACCAGTGCCGGCAAGCACGCCAAGCTCGGCGAACTGATCGGACGGGCAGTGTACGAGGCGATCAAGGGCACACTGGCGCGGCAAAATCACCTCACCCCTGCCGTCCAGTGCTCGGCCAAGATCCACCTGGAACGGTTCGGGGCCGATCGAGCCACCTTACAGGAACACATCTGCACCCATCTCGACCGCGATCAGGCCGAACTGCTGCGCGCCAACTTCCATGCCATCGAGCGCGACCCGGTGACCGTCGCAGCCGTGATCGCCCTGGTGCATCTCAAGGATAAGATCGTCTGGGGGGTACTGCCGTCCACCTGCTGGAGCGAAATCATGGCCACCTATGCCGCCCAGGTCGCCTGCGCGGTCAACGGTGATCACACACGGCTCGATCACTATCGGGAACTGCTGGCGCCCACCAGGACAGCGACCTCCAATCCAGCCTTCATCGACTTGGTGTGTCGTGCCCTGGCCCTGGGTTTTGCCGACAAATGGAATGCCATGACGGCTCTTCAGGAGGGCGGCGAACCGTCTTCTACCGGCTCGAAATCGAAGGAGGAGGCTACCACCATGTAACGGAAATCCCTATTCAGGCAGCCGGTCGCCCCGACAAGCGTGGGGCGTACAAGGGAATCCCGTGCGAATCGGGAACGGTCCCGCCGCTGTGATCCTCGTCTTGGTTCAACGAACCGGGAAGCCGTATCGAAACAACGCCACTGTGACCTCCAGGTCATGGGAAGGCTTCGATGCGGTGAGGCTAGTCAGAAGACCTGCCGGATGCCGATGCTGTGACGAAAACTGTCGAGGATGCAGTGACGCACGAGAACGTGAAGAAGTATCCCTTCCATGACGCTTCTTGCCCTCTGGATCGCGCCCTGCCTCCTCCACCCCATTGAATGAACAAACAAAAAAGGAGGATACAATGAACCCAAGCAAGCAGGTCAAGATCGATCGACTGCTCTTTGCCCTGGCGCTGCTGCCGTTGGTGGCCATGCCGGCAAAAGCCGAGGAAAAGAAGCAGGCCGTGAAGGGAGAGGACATGGTGGTCACCGCCACCCGCACCGAACAGCGGCCCATCGATGTGCCGGTCACCACCCAGGTGATCACCAAGGAAGCGATCGAGATGTCGGGCGTCACCGATGTCGGCGACCTGGTCGGCAAATACGTGACCGGTCATTACCACAAATACAACGGCCTGCTCAGCCCCATCGGCCTGCGCGGCTTTCGCACCGATGCCCATGGGGCCGATCTGGCCGGTTCGGTGTTGATACTCGTCGACGGCCACCGGATCGGCACCGGCAACGCCGCCAAGATCAATCTCGATCGAATCGAACGGGTCGAGGTGATCAAGGGACCGGCATCGGCCCTCTACGGCTCAGCCGCATTGGGAGGTGTCGTCAACCTGATCACCAAGAAGGGCGACGGCAAGTTGGGCGGGTCCATCGGTGGCGAATACGGCAGCTTCGATCATTACAAAGCCAAGGTCAATGGCGGCGGCGAAGTCAACGAACAATTCCGTTTCTTTGCCACGGCCGATATCGACAATGTCGGCGACTACAAGGATCCGACCTATGGCACGGTGTACAACACCGAAGTGGAGAAAAAGAATTTCGGCGGCAATTTCGTCTACGCGTTCAGCGAACGCCACGAACTGCGGTTGGGCGGCAACTACTCCGACCTGACAAGCGAATCCCCCAGTTGGGGTGATGGCACCTATTCGTACTACGAAAAGGAATATGACGACCACAACGACAAGAGCACCGGCTATGCCGATCTCGAATACAACGGCGACTTCTTCGACGGCAAGGTGCATTGGCGTGGCCTGGCCTACTACCTCTGGGACAAGAATCATTGGTTCTACGGCAACTCATACGGCAACCTCGATCCGGATTCGTATCAGACCAAATACATCGACGAGACGGTGGGCACCGATCATCAGTTCACCTGGAAGATGACCTCCTGGAACACGTTGCTCGCCGGCTTCACCCTGGAGAACCTGGAGAAGGAGTCCTCCGGGGTGGCCAACTCCCTGCCCTCGCGGCCCTACACGCCGGCACTCGATTACGACAATCAGGCCCTGTTCGTCCAGGATTCGCTCGACCTGTTCGACAACCGGGTGAACATCGTCGCCGCCGCTCGCTACGACCGGTTCAATCTCACCACCAAACGGCCGGAAACCGGCACCTATGCCAGCTTCAACGAACGGAGCGAGGATTACAGCCATGTGTCGCCGAAAATCGGCGCGGGCGTCAAGCTCTTCGAGGAGAAGCTCCGCCTGCGCGGCAACATCGGCGAGGGTTTCAAATCGCCCACCGCCGACCAGTTGTCCGCCGATTTCTACCAAACCGCAACCGGTGTGCATTATCTCGGCAATCCGGACCTCGATCCGGAAACCAGCATGACCTACGATGTCGGTTTCGATCTCTTCTTCAAGCCGGTGACCTTCAAGTTCAGCTATTTCCATACCGACTACGAAGACAAGATCGTCTCCAGATCGTACACGGTGGGCACTGAGAGGGTCAGCTCCTACGAAAACCACGGCGACGCGACGATCACCGGTTTCGACGTCGGTGCGGAATGGGCGCTCGACAAGACCATTTCGCTCCCCTTCAACGCCTCGCTCTGGTCGAACATGACCTTCAACACCACCTATCGCGACGAACTGACCCAGAGCGATCTGTTCTATATCTCCCGTTACGAAATCAAGTCCGGACTCGATGTCGGCTATGAGGCATGGAAGGGCCAACTCAGCCATTCCCTGATCGGGCCGCAGACCATCGACAACTGGGACACCTACGCGTCCGAGGAAAAGGGTGCGTTCAGCTACTGGGACCTGACCGTGCGCTATCGCTTTGCCGAGCATTGGGAGGTAAAGGGCAGCGTCCTCAACCTCTTTGACCAGGAAGTGGAGTGGGTGCGCGGTTATCTGATGCCGGAGCGTAATTTTCTGGTTGGCTTGACTTACAACTTTTAACCGAAACACTTGCGCTGCATGAACAACGATCTCGAAGGGATGGATGAAGCGTACTTGAAACGATGGTGCAGGATGCAGAAATCAGCTACAGTCCCGTTATCTATGCGGGATGTTCTTTTTACGTCAACACCGTCTTTGACGAGGAGTCTTGCATTGCCTCCATGGTCGGACCGGAGAGAATGTATTTCCTCGAACTCAAGTTCAAATTTTAGGGACCTGTGGAAGAGAGTGTCGCCAAGGCGCTCTCTTCCCAAAAAAAGTCTGCAACCGACAACCTCTGTGTGACACTGCCATGACCAAGGGACTGTTGATCGTTAACACCGGCGAGGGTAAGGGTAAGACCACCGCGGCCCTGGGCATGGCCATGCGGGCTGCCGGCCATGGCCTACGGGTCTGCTTCATCCAATTCATCAAGGGCGGTTGGCGCTACGGCGAACTGGAGGCGGTCAAGCGCTTCGAGGGGCTGATCGATCTCCATGTGATGGGCAAGGGGTTTACCTGGAAATCCGAGAATCTGGAAGAGGACGCCCGTCTGGCCCGCGACGCCTGGGCGTTCGCCTGTCAGACCATCGACTCGGGGGAGTATCATACGGTGGTGCTCGACGAGTTCACCTACCTGCTCCACTATGGGATGCTGGCCGTCGAACCCTGCCTGGAATTTCTCGCCCGGCGCAATCCGGCCCAGCATGTGGTGATCACCGGCCGCTATGCCCCGGAATCCTTGATTGCCGCCGCCGACCTGGTCACCGAGATGCGAATGATCAAGCATCCCTTGAAGAGCGGCGTCAAGGCGCAAAAAGGGATCGAATTCTGATGACGGACCAACCGGTGGATGCGAACAAGCCCATACAGATCGATTATCTGGTCCTGGTGCTGACCACCCGGTGCAACCTGCGGTGCAGCTACTGCTATCATGGCGATCCTGTGGAACGGCGGGACATGGAGAGCGCCACCCTGGAGCGGGCTTTTGCCCTGGCCGCCTCCGGGACGGGCCCGCTCCATATTCAGCTCACCGGCGGCGAACCCTGCTTTGTCCCCCGGTTGATCGACGAGGCCGCCGAACGGGCGCAGCGACTGTCCCGACCGGTGACCATGGGTGTGCAGACCAATGGCACTTTCCTGAACCGGACCGTGGTCGATCTCTTCCGGCGTCATCGCCTGCAGGTGGGCGTCAGCCTCGACGGCTCCCCGCAGACGCAGGAATCCCTGCGCGGCCAAGCCGCGGAAACCCTGCGCGGGCTGATGCTGCTCGAAGCCGAACGGATCCCCTTCCGGGTGACCACGGTGGTCAGCGACCGCAACGCCGACCGTTTGGACCGACTGGCCTGGCTGCTCGCCGGCTTTGCCCAGGCCAGGGGCATGGGACTCGATCTGCTGGTCATGAAGGGCAACGCCGGCGCGAACGCGAGCGCTCCCCGTCCCGCCGAGTCCGACCAGTTGGTCCGTGGCGTGGAGGCGCTGCTCAAGGCCCTGGCTGCAATCAATCGACAGCGGGAGATCCCCCTGCAACTACGGGAATGGGATCTGGTCCGGCGCATGCTGGCGATGCCGCCGCAGCCGAATCGTTCGTTCTGCCAGGCAGGGCTGGGGACAAGCCTGGCCGTACATCCCGACGGTCGCCTCTTTCCCTGCGGCCAGACGCTCGGCGACGAGCGATTCGAGGTGGACATCGCCACCGGCTCGGGATTTCCCGCCTTCGCCACGACGCACCTGGCGACATCGAAACGGAACTGCGCCGGTTGTCCCCTGGAGCTTCGCTGCCCCAACGATTGCCCCAGCCGCCTGCTGTACAACGATCCGCACACGCATCTCCTGGCCTGCGACCTCTACCGCACCCTGGCCCGAGCCTGCCTGCGGGCGGAACGAGCGAACGGTGCGGCTGAGTGTTCCCCCCTTGCCGACGAGCGGAGAGACGCATGCCGTCCCTGAAACTGGCGCTTGCCCATCTGGCCATTGCCCACAAACAACCGGCGGACAACCGCGACGCCCTGCTTGCCCTGCTGCGGAAGGCCGGCGAACAGGGCGCGCAATTGGTGGCCGCGCCGGAACTGGCCGTCTCCGGTTACTCTTTTACCGATTACCGGGACATGGCCCCGTATGCCGAGACCGCCGACGGACCCACCCTCACAGCCGTGGCCAACCTTTGCCGGACCTATGGCTATTTTGCCTGCATCGGCCTGGCGGAACGGGACGCCGGAACAGGCATTCTCCACAACAGCGCCTTTGTCCTCGGGCCCGATGGCGACATTGTCTGCCGCTACCGAAAAATCAATGCCGAAATGCGCTGGGCCTGCCCCGGCGATCCCTGCCAGGACAACACCTTCGCCACTCCCTGGGGGCGCATCGGCATCCTGATCTGCTCCGACAGCTTCCACAGCCTGATGCCGCGGGTTACCGCCCTGCGCGGCGCCGATCTGCTGGTAATCGTCGCCAACTGGCCGCCCACCGGGCTCGATCCACTGGAGATCTGGCGGGCCAGGGCCATGGAAAACGGTTTCGCCGTCGCGGCCTGCAATCGCACCGGCCAGGACCTGATCATGGATTGCCGCCAGGCTCCCTCGGCACTCTTCGATACGCAGGGCGACCTGCTGTTGCAACAGCAGCGCCCGACCTCCTCGCTGTTCTGGGGAGAACTACCCCTCACGGAAGAGGGTCGACTGTCCTCCGGGCAACGGTTTGAGCGTCTGGCCACCCGACGATTTGCCGACATGCACGCCTGTTATCTGAATCGCTCGGGCATCGACGATCTTACCGCCTTTCTCCAGCTTCCGGATCCGGGGCAGCTGCATCTTCGCTGCCATTGTCTCGACACGCCTCGGATACCTCTCGAATCCCTGAGTGCACCCTCCCCGGTCGCGGACGAACGAGCCGGCTCGCTCCACCTGCTGCCGCTCCGGCAGTACGGCGATGCCGAGCTGAGTGCCGTGCGCCGGTGGTGCGCCGCCTCCGGACACAAGGCGGTCCTCTGCCGTGCTTCGGCTGCGGGTGAGACCCTGCATTGGTTCGATGGGGCGGATACTTGGCATGCGCCCAACGAAAACGGCGCAGTCCCCTTCCCCTCCTTCGACTGCGGCCCGGCGCGGGTGTGCGTCTTGCCGGGTGACGCGCTCCACCATCCCGAAATGGTCCTTTCCTGCGCCAAACAGGGGGCGGATCTGGTGCTGGTGTGCAGCCACCGGTTCGATGCAACGATACGACTGCTCGGTGGCGCCCGGAGTATCGAACAGACGGCCGTGGCCGTGTGTTCTCCCGAAGGCGGGGGTATCTGGATGCCACCCGAGGGTCACCAGCGCTGGCAGGAGGTGCTGGCACAGCCTGGCGAGAGTTGCCACCTCCTCCTGGATACCGCAAGAACACGGCGCAAACGGTTCCAGGACCGAATCGATTTTGCCACCCTGCTGCGAGATGGCGCGATGGCCGGGACACCATGAGCGGAAGCGCCCTGCCCTGGCCGGATTCATCGAATGGATACATCGAACGTGGACGAGGTGTCCATGGTTATTCTTCAATCCAACCCCCAATAGGAGACAGTTGTATGCGGTACATGCACATGCGAACAAAACTGGCGATTCTGGCGATGGCGGCGATTCTGGCGATCGGGCTGCAAACCGAGACCATCTGGGCCAGCGGCCATGCGGCCAAGGAAGAGAAGGACCCGGCGATTCTCCTGGTCACCTTCGGCACAAGCGTGGAGAGCGCGCAAAAAGCTTTCGCCAACATCGAGAAACGGGTTAAGGCCGCCTTTCCCAAGACCGAGGTGCGTTGGGCCTACACCTCCAAGATCATTCGCAAGAAACTGGAGAAGGAAGGCAAGCATCTCGATTCGCCGGAAGTGGCCATGGCCAAACTGATGGATGACGGCTACACCAAGGTGGCGGTGCAGTCGCTGCACATGATTCCGGGCGCCGAGTTTCATGAGATCAATGTCAATACCCGGCTGTTCGCCCAGATGAGCGGCGGCATCGACCAGGTGATGGTCTCCCTGCCGCTCTTGATCAGCGACGCGGCCATGGAGAAGGCGTTGAAGGAAGTGGCGACCAAGGTCGTGCCCAAGGAGCGGAAAGCGGGCGAGGCCGTGGTGCTCATGGGCCATGGCACCCATCACCCCAGCGACGCCATCTACAGCGCCCTGATGTACAAAGCCCAGAAGATGGATGCCAACATGTATGTCGGCACGGTGGAAGGCGCGCCTTCGTTCGATGAGATCAAAGACATGCTGATCAAGAATAAAATCAAAAAGGCCTATCTCATCCCCTTCATGACCGTGGCCGGCGATCACGCCATGAACGACATGGCCGGCGACGAACCCGATTCCTGGAAGAGCCAGTTGACCAAGGCGGGCATCGAGTCCGTGCCGGTGATGAAGGGACTGGCCGAATTCGACGGTATCGTCGACATGTGGATCGAACAGTTAAAGGGCGCCATGGCGCACCTGAAGTAGGGCGCAGGAAGCCCGGATGTCCAAATTCGATGGTTCCGGCTACCACCGGGCCGGAACCATCGAATAATGCCAATGCGGGAGGTGAGCGGTCTGCTCTGCATCCTGACCGAGATCGCCAAGGCCACAACCGCGAACCCCATTACTCCCTCCGCCATATCCTCGCACACCTACCCCAGGGCACGCCCCCTTACCCACTGCGAGCCCCCTGCCCTTCTCCCCTGGAGCGTGGACTCAATGAACACCAAACTCGGCCTTGGCGAAGCGGTTGATTAGACGCTTGCGAAGCTCGATGGTAATCGGAAAGAAAAAAACGGCCACGAAAGGGAGGGAGGTCCGATCGCAAAAAAGAGACTGGGTCGCCTTGATTTTTCCGGGAGAAACCTCTTTACTGCTCTTACATGATCTTTTGCTGGCTGGTCGGAAAGGGTAGATCTTTCTTTCCGCTGGCTGTGCAAAAGGTCGATTTGCGTCGTTGCGAGGAAGGGGGCGAGGAGAAATCTCTCAGCCGTTCGAAAGAGATATCGCTGCGCTCCGGCTTTGTTCTTCCTCCGTGAATAACCACTGACAGCTCAAAGGGCTTTTCCATGCGACGGATCTGTATCCTGAGTGCACTCCTGGTGCTCGTGCTCGCCGGCCTTCCTCTCGGGTACGGTTGTGCAGGGGAACTGGCTGGCAATCCTCAACCGCTGGCCGACGATGTTGTCCTCCCCATGCCGGGCGGCAGGGTCATGGCCTTCCGTCCGGTCTGTATCGGCGAGGGTAGCGCTTCCTATGCCTGGAAGCGTTTTCGCGTTGGCGATCCGGCCGGCGGGTACAAGGAATCGCCGACCGGGGTGGCGCTCGGCGGTGCATTCAAGGTGGCGCAGTCGGCGGCGGAAGACTGGTGCTATTACATCGGCAAGTATGAAGTTTCCGAGGACCAGGTGTTTGCCGTCCTGCAGTCGCCCAAGGAATTTGAAAACAGCAGCCTGCCGGTCCGCAACCTCTCCTGGTTTGAGGCCTCGGACTTCCTCAAAGCGTATAATCAGTGGCTCTACGACAATGCCCCGAAAGAGATTCCCGCCTATGGCGGAGTTCCGGGGTTTCTTCGCCTGCCCACTGAAATCGAGTGGGAATTCGCGGCCCGTGGCGGCAGCGAGGTCGACAGCGCCGGGTTTGATCGGAAGATACCGTATCCCGTCGAGCAGCTGGCTGAATTCGAATGGTATTCCGGCCCTAAATCATCCCACAACAAGGTGAAGAAAATCGGCTTGCTCAAGCCCAATGTCCTGGGATTGCACGATATGCTGGGCAATGTGGCCGAGATGACCGGCACCTTGTATCAGATTGAGTATTACCAGGGACGCAGCGGCGGATACGTTGCCAAGGGCGGCCATTATCTCACCGATACCCAGCAGCTTCGTTCCTCGTTGCGCACCGAACAGGAGTTCTACAGTGTGGACTCGAAAAACAGCATCATTGCTGCGGCGAAAAAGGAAACCCTGGGCTTTCGGCCGGTCCTGGCGTCGCTTGTTTTTCCCAATCGCCAGGTCAGCAGCCAGATGAGCGATGACTGGGAAACCTACCGCCAGGGCACGGCGCAAACGCTGCCTGCGGCAATTTCAACCGGATCGACCAGCGCCAGGACCCAGGTTTCAGGTTCCGACGCCAGCGCCCATCTGGACAGGCTCAAGACCGAGTTGACCCGTTCGGGCGCGGTTGCCGGCCCGGTCCAGCAGGAACTTGACCTGCTTGCTGCCTCCCTGGCCGACATTCAATTCACCATCAAGCAGGCTGAGCAGGATTCCGCCTACTCCTGGGTGAAAATCGGCGGTGAGCAGGCCTTTTTCATCGCCAAGGAGGCCAGGAAGCTGCCGATTTTGGCGAATTTGATCCAGTCGGCCCTCAGTTCCCAGCGAAACGAGATGGCGGAGAAGTATAGGGAGCGCGAGGCCGAGATCCGGCAGAATATCGAACAGGCCATGTCCTCGTATACCGAGTCAATCCGTCAGCTCGGCACTACTTCTGCAGCCGCAGTGCACGAGGGATTTGAACGGTATGCGCAGTTTCTGCACAAGCGCAATGCCACCCAGCAGAGCAAACTGCTGACCACGGTCCGCCGCCATGCCGACGAGTACCTCAAGGACAAGCGGACCGAGGATGAGCAGTGGAAAAAGCAGTTGGTTGAAGGGGAAAGCGGGACGCCGTGATGGAGGGGTACGGGATCGCGATCCCGACGGACTATTCGTCGGAATCGCTGGATTCAGCACATGCTCGGCGGCCGTCCATCAGCCGGAACAGGGTGAAGGAGCAAACACCGCCCTCTGGCCGGGGGTATCGACTACAATAAGGAGAGAGGGTATGAGCAGAAAGGTATCGGTGGTCATCGTGATCTTGTGCATGCTGCTGGCGATCAGCGGCTGCGCCAACATCAAGGATGACGGCACCCGGACCAGGGCAGAGGGGGCGGGTACAGGGGCGGTTATCGGCGCGGTTGCCGGCGGCGTGCTCGGGCAGATATTGGGCGGCGACACCTCGGCGACCCTGTTGGGGGCAGCTATCGGTGCTGCCGTCGGCGGAGCGGGTGGCTACGCCTACGGCGATCATGTTGCCGGGCAGAAGGAGAAATATGCCAAGGAGGAAGAATGGCTGGAGGCATGCATAGCCCAGGCCAGGCAGAAGAATCAGGAGATGGTTGCCTATAACCAGAGCCTCTCGCAGCAGATCGCGGCGTTGAAAAAAGAGACCGCCGCGCTGAAGAAAAAGCACAAGGACAAGACGGCACAGACGGCCAAGCTCAAGGAAAAAAAGGCGGCCACAGACACCCTGTACGAGTCAGCCAACAAGGAATTGACTGCGGCCAAGGCTGAACTGGAGGCTCAGAATTCGGCGACGGTTGAGGCGAAGAAAAGCGGCCAGAGCGATTATGCCGTCACCCTTGACAGCGAGATCGAATCGCTAAAGGGCAACATCAAAGAACTGGAAAATCGCACGGCGGAACTGGCCTCCATGTCCGCCAGCATGTCCGTATAGACACGGGAGAATCAGGATGAAAACACGCCATTGGCTGTTTTGTGCTCTTGGCACGGCCATCATGATCGGCGGCTGTGCCGGTCAGACAACGGACCCCCGGCAGGGCGGTTTGTTCAGCTATAATCCGGATGCCTATGAGCGGCGGTTGCAGGACCGGCGGGAGCAACTTTCGGCGGAGGAACGGGCATCCCAATCGACGCAGGCGCAGTCGGCATCGCTTGAAGCGGAAAGAACCAGCCGGGCCGCGGAAAAGGCCGCGCTTGAAAAGCAGGTGAAGAAGCTCTCCGCCTCCCTTGCCTCCCTGGAAAAGAAGATCAAGGCCAAACAAACCACCACCGCTGCCCAGAATAGCGAACGGCAACGTATTCTGGCAGAACTCGGCTCGGTCAAAGCATCGACCAGGCTCGCCGACGAGATGGAGGATCCAGAGGAAAAACGACTCGAACTGGAACGGCTGAAGGCCAGGCGGGACACGTTGGAGAAAGAGGCGGCCAACCTGATGCGGCTGTAAAGGTGGTTCGGTGACTGGTTGCTCGGCTCGCCCGATCACCATATCGCCGCCGAGGCCGTGGCAGCGGTTGCGTGCCCTGTGGATGATGGGACGGGCGGTTTGTTGAATACCCTGATCCGGGCCGGCCGTTGGCTGTGGAGTCTGTCTGCGCCGTGGGCCTGGACGACCCTGTTGTGGGGAATCCTCGCCTTCCCCGCCCACGGGGCAGTGGGGCTGACGGAGAAGGAGATGCGGTTGCTCTCCACTGCGGTGGAGCAGATCCGCACCCATGGGCTGGTCGCGCCGCAGTCGAACCAGCGGTTGCTCGACGATATGCTGCGGTCCTACCTCCATTCCCTTGACGACTATTCCGATTATCTGACGGCCCGTGAATACGGAGCATTCCTGGAGTCGACCAGTGCCGATTACTTTGGGGTGCAGATGGATCTGCAGAAGCGAAACGGTACCATGCTCCTTTTCCCCTTCAGAGGCGGCCTTGCTGAGAAAAGCGGGATTGTTGCGGGCGATGAACTCATCGCGGTCAATGGGGCGCCGGTATACGGCAAGTCCGTTTATGCGGTCGGCGCCTCGATCCGGGGGGCAGAGGGGGAAACGGTCCTGCTGACCCTCAGGTCCGGACACTCCCTGCCGCGATCCCTCAGCCTGCGCCGGCAAAAAACGCATTATCAAACCGTTTCCCGGGTCACCGTCGCGGCGGCGCACTCCATTCAGATCGCCCGATTTACCGAGGAAACCGAAGCGCAACTCCGGCGCATCCTGACCGGCATCGGCGACGACAACCGGCCGCTTTTGGTCGATCTGCGCCGCAATCAGGGGGGAAGCCTGATCAGCGCCCGGCAGTGCGCCGATCTCTTTGTCGCCCAGGGGACGGTGCTGTTTCGCCTCCGTGACCGGGAAGGCGTCAGGGCGATTGTCGCCGAGCACCCCAGTCTGACCGGCAGACCGCTGTTGCTGCTGCAGGACAGCAGCACGGCCAGCGCGGCCGAGGCGTTTATCGCCAGCCTGACGGGGAACGGCCGGGCCCGGTCGATCGGCGAGCGCTCCTACGGCAAAGGGCTGGCGCAGCGTTTTCTTCCCTTGCCTGATGGCTCGGCTCTGATGCTGACCTATGCCGAGATCCTGACGCCGGGCAGTGTGTCCTGGCATGAAAAGGGGTTGGCGCCGGACATCCAACTGCCGCCGGAACATCTGGAGCACGATTTTTCCGAGAGTGCGTCCGTATCCGCATTGCTTGATTTGATCAACATTCACCAGGAATGAACAAGGAGGAAGGTGCATGAGGTTGGGTGCAAAGTACAGGGTGTTGACGGGGCTTCTGTTGGCCGCGCTGGTGGTTTCTTTCTCCGCGCAGGCGGAGACCGAAGCGAAACGAATCCCCTTGAAAATCGAGGGCAAGGAATCCCTGCCTCTGCGTGTTCTGGCGCGTGCCTTTTCCCGCATGTACAAGACGCCGGATGTGAACGGCGGGACGGTCGAGGAAAACATCGCCGCCTTTCAGACCTATTATGTGTATGCCAAAAAAGACGTCGGCGGTGATCTGGAGAGCCGCACCTGGTATGAGGTCGGCACCGACAACCGGGGAACCGTCCTTGGCTGGATGTCCTCGGACGATGTCTTTGAGTGGAAGCAGACCATGTGCCTGTCCTACACCCATCCGGAGGGACGGTATCCGGTGCTGATGTTCGACAAGAAAACGGAACTGGAAAGGCTGAGCGGCCTGGCCAAGGAGAAGCGCACCGAGGCGGTGGAAAAATATTACATCGACATCGCCATGGGTTCGGTTCCGCCCGATTTCCCGATTGTCACCATTGAGCCGAAAAAGGCGATCGATATCACCAAGGAATTCTACCTGCTGCCGATCCTGGAATTCGGCGAGATTGAACTCGGGAACCGGGAAGCCCGAATCCTCAAGCTGGCCGCGGTCACCGGTGAGGGCGCCGGGGCCAGGGAAAGTTCGGATATCAGGAAGAACAAGGACTATCTGCGGGATGCGGTGGAGGAGAGCACCACCATCAACGCCGCCACTCTGGACAAACTGGGGATCGATATTGTCTGGGTCATGGACACCACCAATTCGATGATGCCCTATATCACCCAGACCTTGAAGGTGGTGGAGGAGGCTTCGAAACGTATTTCGGCCAACAGCGATCTGGCCAAGACGGTCAAATTTGGTGTCTGGGGATATCGCGATTCGATGACCATTGCCGATATCGGCTATAACGTGAAAAATTACACCCCGCAGCTCCAGGGGGTCGACCAGTTCGTCACCACGCTCAAGGGGGTTGATGTGACTCTGGCCGGGTCGCAGGGGTATGCCGAGGATGTGTTCTCCGGGGTGCACGGCGCGGTGGACGAGACCGCCTGGACCCCGAACGCCATCAAGGTCGTCGTGCTCGTCGGCGATGCCCCCGCCCATGAACCGGGACACAAGTGGAATGCCTCCGGCCAGAGCCAGTCGACCCTGCGCTCGATCGCCGACGACCGGAACATCACGATCCACGCCATTCACATCAAGGATCCCGAGGCCGAAAAGTACCATGCGACCGCCATGGAGCAGTTTCAAACGCTGAGCACCAACCGGGGGGCCGAGGGAGGCCCTGCCTATTACAGCACCGCATCCACCGATCTGCCCGGTTTTGAAGCCGTGACCAAATCCGTGACCGATTCGATCATCGGCTTTCTCGAAAAGATCGATCAGGAGAAGAAAAAGGCGGGTGGCGTGGCATCCGGCGGACCGGGGGAAACGACGCCGACCGCAGCGGGCACCACCACTGCCGCCACCGGCACGACCGTCTCCGATTTTGCCGTCACCCCGCCCGAGACGCAAGCGGACAAGGCCTCGGCCGGGTCTGCTCCTCCGCCTGCGGCTGCCGAGGGTGCGGCCCCGGCGGCCAATAAGGCGGTCAACTTGGATCTGTTCGAGGAGCCGCCGGCCACCGCTGCCAAGGGAGTGCAGGCGCAGCCCTCGGCCCAGGCTCTTGCCGATGCGGCCCTGAAAGCCGCCTTTGTCCAGTGGATCGGTTCTCAATCAGGCGCGCACGCCCCGCGGGATGTGGTGGCCTGGGTGACCGACAAGGACTTGCTCACCACCGATATCCAATCGCTGGAGGTGCGTCTGCTCATCAACAAACGACAGTTGGACTCCCTGCGGGAGACCTTGAAAACGATCCTGGCCGCCGGCCGCAAGGGACAGATCAGCGGCGAGGATTTTTTCTCGTCACTGCAGGCGGCCGCCGCCACCACGGCCCGCGACCCGGACATGATCAAACGGGCAAAATCCTTGTCGCAAAGCGGCCTGATCCCGGAATTCCTCGCCGGGTTGCCCTACAAGAGCCGGATCATGGACATGAACAACGAGTTGTGGAGCAGCTGGTCCGTGGATGAACAGGATATGTTCCTCGCCGACCTGGAGTCCCGGATCAAGGCCTACGAGACCATCCATGACGGCCCCGAGGGCTGGGTGCAGCTCAACAAGAACGACGACCCCAGTGAATATGTTTATCCGATAACCCTGGAACTGCTGCCCTGACCACCATGGGCGAGGTTGTGTACAGGCTCCGGGACGTGGTGAAAACCCGCAGCAAGGGCGGGGTCTCTTTTACCCTCAAAATTCCGGAACTGATCATCCGCAGGGGTGCGTTCTGTTCGGTGGTGGGGCCGTCGGGGTGCGGGAAGTCAACCCTGTTGGATATGCTGGCCCTGGTGCTCGAACCAACCGGGGCTGGCTGTTTCACCCTGCGATTGGGACGCAACGGTACCTCCACGGAAAGGGATATCCCGGGCATGCCGGAAAATGACGCGGCCCGCATCAGGCGAAGCCGCATCGGGTATGTCCTGCAAAGCGGCGGCCTGCTCTCTTTTCTGACCGTGCGGGAGAATATCATGCTGACGGCCCGGATTGGCGGTATCAGGGTGAGCCCGGAGGAGTTCAACGCCTTGATCGAGGTCCTCGGCCTGGACGACCAGCTTGGCAAGAAACCGCAGCATCTCTCCGGCGGGCAGCGGCAGCGGGTCGCGGTTGCTAGGGCGCTGATCCATCGACCGGATATTATCCTGGCCGATGAACCCACCGCGGCGGTGGATTATCCGACCGCTTTGGACATCCGGGACGAATTGCAGTCCCTGGCCCGGAAAATGAACGCTGCCGTGGTCATGGTGACCCATGACCGGAGCCTGGTGGAGGGAATCGCCGATACCCGGGTGCGCTTTGAGGTGTCCCGGCAAACGCGCACTGACACCCTGGCCATGGTGTCGGTGGAGACCGGAGCGGTTGCTCCTGTCCGGTCCGACGGTTGAAGCGGAGAGGACGCCGCCCATGATTTTCCGCCTGGCCCTCAAGGACATTCTCCACGACTGGCTGCTGAGCACCTGCCTGGTGCTGGCCATTGCCTCCATCATTGCCCCGCTCCTGATTCTTTTCGGCCTCCAGTTCGGGACCATCGAGACCCTGCGCAACCGGCTGGTCCAGGATCCCAAGAACAGAGAAATCCGGCCGCTGACGACCAGATCGTTCACCAGGGAATGGTTCGACACCCTCGGGACAAGCAGCGGCGATATCGCCTTTGTGGTACCGATGACCCGCCAGATCGCCTCCTCAATCACCGCGAGCAACGCCACCGGGGAACTCAAGGAATCCCTCGCCCTGATGGCCACGGCTGAGGGCGATCCGCTGCTCCTGGAAAATGGGGTGGCCGTGCCGCCTGCCGATGGATGCGTCCTCACCGAATCGGCGGCCCATGCCCTGAACGCAAAGGTTGGAGAGAGCCTGACCTTCAGCGCCCAGCGGATCGTCCAGGGCAGGTACGAGCACGGCACCTTTCCGGTCCGGATTGCCGGCATTCTCGAAGAACGGGCTTCCAGCCTGCGAACCGCCTATGTTCGGCTTGAGGTGATCGAGGCGGTCGAAGACTTCAAGGATGGACGGGCCGTGCCGCTCTACGGCTGGCAGGGTGAACTGCCGACCGCCTATCCCGTCTTCGAGGGCGTGACCATTCTTGCTCCCGAGCCCTTGAGCAAACTGGAGGAGGTGCTGCTGATCAACAGCACCGGATTTTCCCGGATAGAGAAGTTGGCGGCCGATCAGGCGACGGGAATTCTCGGGTATGCGCCTGGTCCCGAATGGTCGGTCTATCTGGCCAGGGTGAAACAGCGGGCGGCTTCCGAGGCGAATATTCAGGCGATCGTCAACCAACTGCGGGGCAAAGGAGCACGTGTTGTCCCCTGGATTGAGCCCCTGGAGGTGACCCTGACATCGGCTGCCGATTCCCGAGCCGTTTCTCTGAAACTCCACACAATCACCGACCAGGTGGGCGCGGTGACCGGTACGGCTTGGCCGCAGGGAAGCATGCCGGGAAGGGATGGCAAGCGGTGGCCGGTTGGTGTTTCCGTTGAGGAATCCCTTGCGGCGGGCGAGGCGACTCTGAGAGTGAAGGTGGATGGCCGGCACCTTCAGGTGCCGGTGACCATCGGCAAGGGCACAGTGCCGCCCGGCCGGGCGTACGCTGCGGCCAGCTTTGCCGGTGCCCTGAACCTGCTGCGGTACCGAGAGGTCCGCTATGACGACAAGGCAGCCGAGTTGCTGCTTTCCCGGCAGGGATACGCGGGCTTTCGTCTCTATGCGGCGACCATCGATGACGTGGACATGGTGCAGCGGCGATTGGAGCAGGAAGGCATCACCGTGCATACCGAACGGGAACGGATCGGAGAGGTGCGCAGGTTGGACCATTATACCACGCTCATCTTCTGGCTCATTGCCGCGGTTGGGGTCATTGGCGCCATTTCCGCGCTGACGGCCAGTCTGTATGCCTCGGTGGAGAGAAAAAAGAAGGAACTGAATGTGTTGCGTCTGCTCGGGCTGTTGAAAAGGGAACTGGTGCTGTTTCCGATCTTCCAGGGGTTGCTGCTGTCAAGTGGCGCTCTGGTTCTCTCGGTGGTGATCTTTGCGACGGTCTCCCGGGTGATCAACCAGGTCTTCAGCGACCACTTGCAGGCAACGGAGTCATTGTGCACCCTGTCCGGGAGCCATTTTCTCCTGCTTGCCGCAGGCGTTTTGGGTTTAAGCACTGTTTCGGCGACCTTTGCCGCCCTCCGGGCCACCCGACTGGATCCGGCCGAGGCATTGCGCGATGAATAGAGTCGGGGAAATACCATTTTCAAAGCATACACAGGAAGGGGGAATACGTATGGCAACAATTGGGCTGTTGGTGCGAACATCGACCCATCGGTTTCGCGGGGTGCTGCACTCTGGCCTGGCTCTCGCGGCCCTGGTTTTTTGTTTGTCCCTCTTGCCGGCCATCCCGGTGTGGACCCAGATGGCCCAGGCCGCTGAAAGCGCAGCGGATCCGGCAGCGGCCGCCCACCAACTCCAGCTTGAAGGGGCCCGGCTGCAATTGCAGGGCCATCTTGATGAGGCGATCAAGAAGTATCGGCAGAGCCTTAGCCTGCAACCCAATCAGCGCCTTGACAGCCTGGTGCTCCAGCTTGAAGCCCAGGTCGGGCAACAGGGGGGAGAGGGAACCGGCTCTCCGGTCCCGGCCGAGCCGGCACCGGCCATAGCCGCGCCGCAACCGGCCGCTGCCCCTGAACCCGGTTCCACCACCACGCCGGGGTCGCAGTCCGAGCAGGCGCAACCGGCTGTCCCGGCCGTGGTCGATCAGATCCCGGCTGCACCACCCCGCCAGGGAGAAACAACCCCGCCGGAGCAGGTCGAACCGGCTCCTGCGGCTGTCACGGCTGAGGCGAGCGTGCCACCGACTCCGCCGGCTGGAGAGGCTTCCCTTGCCGGCGAGGTCAAGAGCGCCGGCGAGGCAAAGAGCGGCCCCGCCGAGGCCCCGGCCGGGAGCAAGCGGGCTCCGGGAACGGCCGAGGAAGAGCTGATATTTGCCTTTACCGACTGGGCGCTGCAATTTTTCCCGCCACCGGGAGTTGCCGAGGGGTTCAGCCTGACCACAAACCGCAACTATGTCATTGATCGGGCCGATGGCCAGTATAGCGTGCGTCTGGAACCCTGCGTTCTCGCTTTCGGGGAGAACAACACGGTCGATCTCGGCCCGGTGCTCCTCCGGTTACAGCCCCGGAGCGTAGACACGCTTGCCGTCTCCCTCACCCTGCCGGGAAAAGCGCCGATCCTCTCAGCCGGCAAGACCATAGCCGAGTTGACCATCGGCACGCAGGAGATTTCGGGGGTATGGAACCGCACCCTTGCCGAGTTGACCCAATCCGACTTGAAGCTCCTCAACCTGGCCATCCAGGAGAGCGGCACCAGCGGCCGGGTGAGTATTGAGCAGGTGGTCATGGCCAGCAGTTTTTCAGGCGAACAGGGCAAGTGGACGGACACGATCCAGGGTGAACTCGGCGGTCTGCGCGTTGTCGATACGGACCTGGAAGTCACACTGGATAAAATAACCATGCAGGCCGATGTCAACGGCACGGATCCGCAACGATACTCCGAGCTGAGGCAGCGTTTCCAAAACGTTGCCAGTCGTCGGCTGGACGAGACCGATCTGCCGGCGATGCGGCAGTTGGTTGGCGATATCGAGCAGTATCTGCAACTTATCCAGTCCTATACCAGTTCGGGCACGGTGAAGGGGGTTCGGGCCAAGTCGGCGGGTGCAGCGTTCAGCCTGGACACCATTGATTTCTCCGGCCGACTCCACAGAGAGGAACCCGGTGGCCGCTATGTCTACCACTCCCGGGGGACAGGCACGGGCATTGCCTTCAGCGAAGAGAAAAAACCGGAAAGACCGCAGCCGATTGCCGCAAAGCTCGAACAGGTGGCTTTTACCGGCGAGGGCAGCCT
>Ga0074195_1000559_pt1 | contig 69106 bp, 58 predicted proteins | sample EPASupsiteHSE623_FD_64525 | JGI IMG/M metagenome (GOLD analysis project Ga0074195, IMG submission 64525) | Bioremediated contaminated groundwater from EPA Superfund site, New Mexico - Sample HSE6-23 | ecosystem: Environmental > Aquatic > Deep subsurface > Groundwater > Contaminated ...
TGGCCGGGGAGCAACTCGATCTGCTCGACATCCGCAAGGTACTCCTCAAACCGATCACCCCGCAGATACTGGCCATCAAGGTCCGCGAGGTCCTCGACGAGGCCCGAAACCGCACCGCCGGTTGAGCGACGACAAGCCCATCGGCCTCAGTCAAACAGCCGTCCCACCCTATTCCACCCCGGCAAACGGCCGCATTTGCGTGTCGCAGACCCCGCCGACCCGCACCGGCTTCGCCACCTCCCCTCCCTGGCACTGCTCGCCCCGGTCACCAATCCGGCAGTGCACTTCCAGCGGCTTGCCGGCATTGACCCAGGAAGGCGTTTTCCGGTAGCGCCCGATCGTATCAAAACGGCAACCCGAGGGAGTCCCGTAGGGAACGCATCGGGAAGGCGTCCCCTGCAAGCTCACCCGCCGGGCGTCGACGACGAATCCGGGATACTTGTCGACCAGGTTGATCACATCCCTGTCCGCATCCTCCCGAACCACGAAATCGCGGAACAGATAGCCGCCGCTGGTTTTCTGATCCACCCGGATACGGGTATTAGCCAGCAGCGCATAATCGTTGCCCTTGCCGGCCACCGCGCCGGAGATGTACTCGACCCGGTCGTGCTGGGGAAAGCATTTGCCCATCGCCGGGGCATGGTAGTAGTGCTTCAGGCTTTTCAAATCCGCCAATCTATTGTTGGGAAAAATCGCCGCAAGATCCTGGTCGCCGCCGAACAGGATCCGTTCCACATCCGCCACGGTCTGGGCATGCATGGCTTGCAGCTTGGTATAATTCCGCACACCGCTGGTGTTTTCGCCCGCCAGGTCGTCGCGGAGATAACAGGAGGTCAGGCCGGAAATCTGGGTGAGATACTCGTCCCAGATATTGTATTGGGAGACCGCGGATGAGACGCCCTGGAAGTCCCCCGGCGCGCTGCATCCAAGGCGCTTGGCGCACCCCTCGCGGCCCCGGTTGCGGATCGAGAGTGCGATAATATTGCGTTCGCAGGCACCGTAGGCGTTACATCCCCTCTCCAAATGCCCCTCGAAAATCGCGGTGCGCATGGTGTAATCGAGTTGCTTGGCCCGATGCAGCGCCTCGCCGGACCAGCGCCCCTGCGCCTCGGCGACGAAACGGTTCCACGCCTCTTGCAGCGCGGCGCGACGTCCGGTCAACCGTCGGTTGACGCCATCGCACTGGGCCGAATTATGAAAGGCGCGAACGATCCGATCCAACTCGCTGCGCGGCTGCTGGGCGGAAGCGGCGGGGAGGCCCTGGGCCGAACGCGGCGGGTCGAAGAAAGGGGCCTTGTTCATGGCGTAGAGATTGCGGACATCGAGGACAAATCGCACCCCGGCATCGCAATGATGGTTGGCCACACTCATCGATTGGCGCTCTTTGGAAACGGTGTTGTAGCGTGCCGTCGCGGCGGGTGTGGCGGTGCGGGAGTCGACGATCACCTCGAAGCCCACGTAGGGGATGCCTTGACTGTCGGTGAGCGGCTGGTCGCCATTCACAACCAGGCAGGGCACGACCGAGGAGCCTTGCGCCAGGGTGCCGGCCGGCGTCACCGGTCCGGAACGGCGAAAGGTGTCGAGACTGTAGTAGGGAATGTCCAGGGCGCCGTTGAAGCGATACAGGGTCATGACGGGCGTGGCCGGAATGCCGCCGGCCCAGATGTCCGACATGATACAGCAGAGAAGGAGCACGAGGATCGTTTTTTTCATGCGGTTTGCGTCTCTTGTTTGGGAGAGGGGCAACTCGTTTTTTTTGCGAGCATCGATACAAAAGGCTGCATGCCAAGATCAAACACCGTCGAACCACCTTCGGAAAGACCTCAGGCCGTGTCGATGGCGCCCACTCTTTATTTCATTTTCGTTTGCTTTGTGTTAGAAATCCATGAACCATCAAAGAACAATAGGGTATCATGCCCCTTTGTCACGGGATTTTTGGAGCTGGCGAATGGATGCGTTCCAGGCACAAAAGACAACCGCAACCCTTTCTCCGTTTGCGAAGCACGCTCTGGCCCTCAGCGCCTCCTTACAAACGGCGACAGGACTGCCCGCGCCTCGTATCCGCTTTGCTCTTCTCCTGCTGATCAACTGCTATCTGCCTGTCATGTTGATCTGGTCGGGGATCGTCCCCTTTGCCTGTCGATTCTATGTACTGGCCGTTGTCTTGGCGAACTTTATCGTCTTCGGCCTTTGTCGAGGCTATCGCCTCCGCGATCTGGGATACACGCTGGCCCGGTTCCGGGACGCCCTTCGTTGGAATCTCCTCTTCTGCCTCCTTGGCGGCATCGGGCTCTATCTCACCTATCGAACCGGCACCCTGATGCCCAGGGGATACAGCTATTCGCTGGCCGGTTTTCTTTTTTACATCTTCCTGCTCGCGCCGGTTCAAGAGCTTATATTCCGTGGCATTCTCTTTGCCGAGATGAAAAGATGCCAGATCATCGACCCGAAAGCAATGCTCCTGATTTCCGCCACGACCTTTTCTTTTCTCCATGTCATCTACAACCATCCTCCCCTGCTTCTGATCACTTTCGTCAGCGGTCTTGTTTGGGGGATGCTGTACCTGCGTTGGCCTTCCCTCTGGGGTGTCACCCTTTCCCATTCCCTGCTCGGCGCTCTCGCCATGGCTCTTGGTGTACTGTAACGGGAGACGTTCCTCGTCCGTGCCACCCTTTGCCGACCTGGTCGGACCGACGCCGACGAACAGGTAACTTCCCGCTTGCCCAAATCCATGGAGGGTCTCCATGAGCACCATCCCGCTCCCCTTTGCCGCCGACGTCTACCCCTTGCCCCCCTTCACCCTGCGGACCCTGCCACCGTCGGAGGCGGAACCGATCGGCGCAAGGCTGACGACCATGGATCCCTGGAAAAGGCTGGGGTACTCTGCCATGGCCCTTGGCCGCTCCCTCGCAAATCCCGATCCCGCGCTCAACCGTTTTGCCGTGCATGACGCGAACGAGACGATCGGCATAGTCTGCATCCGCTTTCCCTGGCTGCGCGGCCCGTATCTCGAATTGCTCGCGATCTTTCCCGAGGCCCAGGGACGCGGAACGGGGCAGGCCATCCTCACTTGGTTGGAGGAACAAGTACGACTCGGTTCCAGCAACATCTGGGCGCTGACATCGGAGTTCAACCTCCGGGCAAGAGCCTTCTACCAAACGGCCGGATTCGTCGAGATCGCGTCCCTCCCCGGACTCGTGGCCAGCGGAACCAGCGAAATCCTGCTCCGCAAAACTCTCGTTATCGGGTGAACGTTCAGGGTGCGACAAGAACGGCATCGAGTCGAACAAACCGATATCCCCTGGCACGCAACTGTCCGACGATTTCCGGCAGGGCCTCGCCGGTGCTGTAGCCTCGGCCGTTGATGTGAAAAATCAGAATGTTTCCCGGACGCACCTTGCCAAGCACCCACTGAGAGAGCCGCTGCGGGCCGAGGCGTTTGTCCGGGTCGCCGCTGGCAAAGCTCCAATGCACCACCTGGTAGCCAAGCCCTTCGACGACCCGCAAGGTTTTATGATCGTAGTTTCCGGCAGGAAACCGGAAAAACCGCGGTTTGCGGCCGGTTATTTCGCTGAGCAACCGTTCGCAATCGATCACCTCGTGAACAACCGCATCGTTGCCGAGCCGCTCCATGTGTTGACGATGGTTCAGGGAATGATTTTCCACTGCCACCAGCCCGCTCGCTGCCAGCGACCGCAGCGCCTCGGCATTGCGCCGGGCAAATTTGCCGCTGGCAAAAACGGTGAAGGGAATATTTTCGCTCAGGAGAAAGGACGCGATTGTCTCGTCCAAAAAGGAAGGTGTTTTCGTTTCGCAGGCATCGAAGGTCAGAGCAACGACCTTTTCTGCGCCCGGCAGCTGGGTCACCACCTCGGCACCCGAATCCCCATGGCCACAAACGAGGAAGACGACCGTAAGCAGGAACAGAAAGAGGAGGGGTCTTCTCCTGGATCGTTGCGACGCGACTCTTGAAAAAAGCGGCTGGTAACGAAGTGATGCCGGGCGGGTGGTCGTTTGCATGCGCGTGACTTGAAAGAGCGCGGCAGTTTCGGGCTTACGCCCGATAATGAATGGCCAACCAGACCGTGGGTTGATCGGGGGTGGTCCAGGCGACCCGGTGACGGCGATGGGCGGGGATGTCGATCCAATCGCCGGGTTGCAGTCGGCGGGGCGCGGGTTCGTCCTCGAAGTGGAGTTCGGCCGCGCCGGCAAGGAGCGTCACCCACTCGTTTTCTTTCTGATCGTACCAGAAGCCGGGCGGGCTGGCCTGCCCGATGGAAACGATCCGTTCCACCCGCACGCCATCCGTTGCCAACAGCTGGTCAAAGCGCTCGTCCGGCCCTTGCAGCGCATCGAGATCGGCCAACAAATTGCCTTGCTCCATTCCCTTCCTCCCACCGTTTCCTTCCAACGAGCCAGTTCTTCTCACTCCAGCCGAGCGACATCGACCTCCACCGAAAGGGTGTGGGTGCCGCCCCCCATGACTACGCCCTTAACCGGGGCGACGTCGCTGTAGTCGCGTCCCCAGGCCAGGGTAAGGTGCGACTCGCCGGGCACGAGGTTATTGGTCGGGTCGAGGCCCACCCAGCCCTCGTCGGGCACATACAGCGATACCCAGGCATGGGAGGCGTCGGTCCCGACCAATTTCGGCTTGCCCGGCGGCGGCAGAGTTTCGAGATAGCCGCTGACGTAGCGCGCCGCCAACCCCAGGGAACGCAAACAGGCGATGGTCAGATGGGCGAAATCCTGACAGACCCCGCGACGGTTGACCAGGACCTGGGCCACCGGGGTATCGACGGTGCTGGCGGTCTTGTCGTAGGCGAACTCGGCGTGGATGCGGCGCATCAGGTCGAGCCCGCCGGCGAGGATCGGCGTGCCCGGTGGGAAGGAGGCGAGCGCGTACTCGCGCACACCCGGGGTTTCCGCGATCAGAGGGCTGGCGAAGACGAATTGATAGGCCTCCAGATCGGCAAGCGTGCCATGGGCACACAAACGCCGGACGACCTCTTCCCAGGGCGGGGTCGCCTCTGGTTGCAACAACGGCGGCCGGGCGGTGCGCACCTGGCAGGTTGCGGTCAGGACGAGGCGGCTGTGCGGCTGCTGCACCATGAACACATGGGCGATATTGCCGAAGTAGTCGATGCGGCGGTGCAGGTATTGCGGCCGGGGATCGAAATCGAGCTGACTTTGCAGGGCATGCTGGCGGCCGGTGGAGCGGGGGGTGAGGAACAGTTCGTTCTGCGATAGCGAGGCCGGCTCCGAGTACTGGTAAATGGTGGTGTGGGTGACGCGGTACTTCATCCGCCCCCTCCCTGCTGCACGGAAAAATGCGGCGTGGCCGTCACCCGGGTGAGGTAGTGGGCGTTGAGCTGTTGGCCGAATTGGAGCAGCTCGGCCTCCATGGTTTCCAGGAATCGGGTCAGCGGCGCCTCGTTTTCCGGAGCGTCGCGGTCGCAGGTGAGCCCGGTGAGGTCGAGCAGCCGGATCGAGGTGAGCATGGAGAGCGTCATCCGCTCCTCGGCGCTGGCATAACGGCGTTCACTCTGCCGGGGCAGTTCCTCGACATGGGTGGCCAGGTGGCCGAGCTGAAAAACCAGGGACTTGGGATTGCTCTCGTCGAGCAGCAACAGATCGAGCACCGGCGCCAGTTGGAAGGCGGTGCGATAGCGGGCCCGGTAGGTCATGATGCTGTCGGAAACCTCCAGGAGCGCCTCAAGGGCATCGTTCCCGGCCCGGCAGACCTGGGGCAGGGCAAAGCGAACCAGGCCGATCATATGGAGCGCCCGCTCGATGCGCCGCCCCATGTCTAAAAAACGCCAGCCCAGGCTGCGGGTCATGGATTCCATGGCCAGACCGCTGAAGGCGCTGAGGGTGAACAGGGTGTTGTCGAGCAGGTCGAGTGGATCGCCGCCGGGGTTGTCGCCGAAATCCTCCAGCCGGTTGATCGCCCGCCAACTGTCGCGGCTCAAGCGGTCGCGGACGTTACGGGCCGCCTCCTGCACCCTTTTGAGCACCGCTGCGACGCTTTCCGGCCGATCCACATCGAAGAGCGCATCCTGCAACTGGGTGCTTGCCTGCCCCTGGGCCTCGGCCTCCTCGTTGTCTTGCCGCGGCATCTTGGCCAACACTCCGACGGCGCGTAACAGGTCCAAAAGAAAGGCCAACTCCGGGATGTCTTCGGGCCGGGTTTCGCTGGCAAGACGACGAAAAACCGCGCGTAACAGGCGAATCTGCCCCTCGGCCCGCTCCATGTAGCGCCCGAGCCAGAGAAGATGGTCGGCCACCCGGCTGGGCAGATCGCTGGAGCGACGGAACTCGCCGACGCTGCTTAGCGATCCGAGCAGGCTGAAGTGTTCCACCGGCTCGTCGGAAAGCACCCAGATGTCCTTGCAGAGTTGCCGCTCCGGCTCCCCGGTCGTCAGGGTCTCGACATCGGAGGCGGTCATCGCCAAACCACCGGGCAGCACCGCGAATCCCTCGCCTGCGGCGCAGACGAACAGGCGCAACACGGTCGGACGCAGAACGACCCGGTCCCGCTCCCACACCGGCGCCATCGACGGCGAGAGCGGTTCCCGCGCCATCACCCGATAGGGCGCATGTTCGAGCAGGGCCGCGAGATCGCCGTCCAGGTTGCGTGCCAGTGCAGGCATCAGGCGCACCGCCCCTTGCGCGGCCTGGCTCTGGGCATAGCCGGGCACTTCCTTGCACCACCACGCCGGATGGCTGGGCAACTGCAAGGATTCACCCAGCAGCCGGCTGGAGAGTTCCTCCAAAAAGACCGACAAAACCGGCGTTTCGATGAAACCGCCGCCGATGGGGTTGGCCAGGGTGATATTCTGTTCGCGGGCCACCTGGATCAGCCCGGCCACGCCGACAGCGGCGTCGCTGCGCAGGGCAAAGGGATCGCTCAGGTGATCGTCGATAGCGCGAAAGACGGCGTCCACCGGATCGAGTCCGGCGAGTTTCTTGAGAAAAAGCCGACCGCCTCGCACGGTCAAATCCTGGCCTTCGACCAGCGGATAGCCGAGGTAGCGGGACAGCAGCGCCTGCTCGAAATAGATCGGGCTGTCCGGCCCCGGAGAAAGCAGGACGATATGAGGGTCCTCGCGCCGCAGGGCGGAACGCTCGGTCAGGTTGGTATGCAGGGCGTGAAAGAAGGGCGCCAGGCGGCGAATCCGGGTGCGGCGGTAGAGTTCGGGAAAGAGCCGAGAGATTACGATGCGGTTTTCCAGGGCGTAGCCCAAGCCCATCGGGCTGCCACCGTACTCGCGCAGCACCCGGAAACGACCTTCGTTGTCGCGATAGCAGTCGACGGCATACAGGTTCAGGAAACGGCCGCCGCTGGGCTTGATCCCATAACAGGCATGGAGGAAATGCGGGTTGGCATAGATTAGCTCCGGGGCCATTCGCCCGCTTTTCAAGAGTTCCTGCGGCCCGTAAACGTCGGCCAGCACCTGTTCGAGCAGGCGCGCCCGCTGGACCAGACCACGTTCCAGAATGCTCCATTCGGCGGCGGTCAACGGCAGGGGGACCATCTCCAGGGCCCAGGGCGTGCCGCGACCGTCCGGCGTGTCGAAGGGGTTGTAGGTGGCGCCGTCCTCGTGGCGCATCCGCTTGACCCGTTCCTGGCGCTGGCGTAGCAGTTCCGGGGAGGCCTTGCTCATGGCGGCGACGATGGCCCGCCAGGGCTCGCGTGGCCGCCCGTCCGGGGTGAATGTCTCGCAGTAGACACCCTCGGGGCAGTGGAGTCCGCCGAACAGGCGGCCTCGGGTTGCCGGCGGGGCCAGGGAACGGTTTGACGAAGACGAGTTCATGGATCAGGGATGCGTGGGTCGCCGCAGATCGAGGGTATAGGGAAACTGCGGATTGCACTCGGCCGGCGGCAGGGGTCTCCCTTCGCCCGGTGTGTGGCCATGGGGGACAAAGCGGGCGTGCCGTCTGCCTTCGGCCTCATAGCTGTTGACCGGCAGGGTCTCGTGATTGCGGCCGCCGGGATGGCCGACATGGTAGGTGCACCCACCCACTGCCCGGCCGCTCCAGGAATCGAACAGGTCGATGGTCAGCGGCGTGTGAACGCCAATGGTCGGGTGGAGACAGGCCGGCGGTTGCCAGGCCCGATAGCGAACTCCACCGACGAAGGTCCCCTGCGTCTGCGTGGGTTGAAGGGGCACAGGCCGACCGTTGCAGAGCACCGTATACCGCTCGCCGGTCATGCCAAAGACCTTGATTTGCAGCCGCTCCACCGAGCTGTCGACATAACGGGCCGTACCGCCACCGCCCGGCTCCTCGCCGAGCACATGCCAGGGTTCCAGGGCCTGACGCAGCTCGATCTCCATGCCCTCGGCGACGAAGCGGCCATGGATGGGAAAGCGAAATTCGAAGTGGGGACGAAAGAATTCCATGGACAGTGGGAAACCTGCTGCCGTCAGGCTCGCCACGACATCGGCGAGATCGTCCTGCACCGGATCGGGGAGCAGGAAGCGATCATGCAGCCTCGTGCCCCAGCGGACCAGGGACTGGCGATAGGGTGTTCGCCAAAACCAGGCGATGCAGGCCCGGAGCAACAGTTGCTGGGCCAGGCTCATGCGCGCGTGCGGCGGCATCTCGAAGGCGCGAAATTCGAGCAGCCCAAGGCGGCCGGTACTGCTGTCGGGCGAGTAGAGTTTGTCGATGCAGAACTCAGCCCGATGGGTGTTGCCGCTTACATCGACCAAAAGGTGACGAAAGAGCCGGTCCACCAGCCAGGGCGGACAGCCCCAGGGCGAGGCGATCTGCCGGTCGAGTTCGGCAAAGGCGATCTCCAGTTCGTAGAGGCTGTCGTGCCGCGCCTCGTCGACCCGCGGCTGCTGGCTGGTGGGGCCAATGAACATCCCGGAAAAGAGGTAGGAGAGCGCCGGATGGTTGTTCCAGAAGGTAAGCAGGCTCCGCAGCAGATCGGGCCGCCGCAGAAAGGGGCTGTCGGCCGGACGAGCGCCGCCGACCACGATATGATTGCCGCCACCGGTGCCGGTCTGGCGGCCGTCGACGAGGAATTTCTCGGTGGCCAGGCGACTCTGGCGAGCGGTCTCGTACAAGGTCGTGGTGCAGTCAATCATCTGCCGCCAACTGTGCAGGGGCTGGATGTTGACTTCGATCACGCCGGGATCGGGGGTGATTTTCAGGCATTCCAGCCGCGGATCGAATGGCGGTTGATAGCCCTCGATTACCACCGGCAGACCGGTCGACTCGGCGGTGGCCTCGATGGCGGCGACCAGTTCCAGGTAGCCTTCCAGCTTAAGGATCGGCGGCATGAACAGGTGCAGCCGGCCACCACGGGGCTGGATGCAGAGCGCGGTACGCACCACCCAGGCAGCGGACTCGCCGGGGGCTAACTGCGGAGCGGCAAAGGGTGGCGGCTGGACACGCAGCCCCTCCCCTCCCCCTTCCTCCGGATGGCCGGCCAGGGAGCGCTGGCCTTGATAATCGGGCAGCGTCCCGCGTTCGGCCAAAGGATCGAGGGCGAAATCCTGGGTCCGGTCTGAAGGGGCAACCCAAGGCAGGGAATCCAGCGGCAGCCGCAGGCCGGCAGGACTGTCGCCCGGCAAAAGGAACAGGTGCTCGCCGCGAAAGGGCCAGGGGCCGCTGATCCAGGAACCGTGCTGCAGCGGCAACACATAGCCGACCACCACCCCGAGGCCGCGCTCGAAGGCACGGGCCATCCGCTCCCGTTCCTCCGGATCGTCCAGGCGCGGATCGCGGGGATCGACGTTCACCGGCAACCGCTGCTCCTTATAGAGGTAATAGGCGATGTCCTCGTAGCTCTCACGGATAAAGCGGGTGCGGACGCCCAGCCGCCGGGCCAACTCGCCGATGAACAGCTTGGCCTCGGCTGCGGTAAAGCCATACTCTCTGTCCAATTCGGCCAGCCAACGGTCGTCGCGCCAGATTGGCACGCCGTCCTTGCGCCAGTAGCAGGCCAGGGCCCAGCGTGGCAGACTCTCACCCGGATACCACTTGCCCTGGCCGCAGTGGAGCAGTCCGCCCGGTGCCCACTGGTGACGCAAGTCCTGCATCAGCCGTTGGGAAAGGCGAAGTTTCTCCTCGCCCAAAGCCTCGGTGTTCCACTCCGGGGCGTCGGGATGGTCGATGCCGACAAAGGTGGGCTCGCCGCCCATGGTCAGGCGGACGTCGCCCTCGGCCAGGGCCTGATCGACCCGATCGCCGGCAGCGACGATCCGCTCCCAGACCTCTTCGGGATAAGGCCGGGTGGAGCGCGGTTCCTCGCGGATACGCCGCACCTGCATGCTGTGGGCGAACTCGACCTCGCAGGCCTCCAGGGCACCGGTGATCGGGGCGGCGCTCTGCGGCTCGGGCGAGCAGGCCAGCGGCAGGTGGCCCTCTCCGGCGAACAGCCCGGAGGTCGGGTCCATGCCCACCCAGCCAGCGCCGGGTAGATAGACTTCGGTCCAGGCGTGGAGATCGGTGAAGTCGGCCGTCGGACCGGAAGGACCGTCCAGGGATTTGACGTCCGGGGCCAATTGGATGAGATAGCCGGAGACAAAACGCGCCGCCAGTCCCAAATGACGCAGGAGATGCACCAGCAACCAGGCCGAATCCCGGCAGGAACCGCTCAGCAGCTCCAGGGTTTGCTCGGGGCTCTGGACGTTTGGCTCCATGCGGATCAGATAACGGATGTCGCGGCTCAGTTGCTGGTTGAGGGCCACCAGAGAACCGATGGTCGGCTGCGGCTCGCACTCAATAGTCTGCAGATAGGCGGCAAGCCTTTCGCCCGCCTTCTCGACAACCAAATAAGGGCCCAGATCCTTTTTCAATCGCTTCTCGTAAACAAAGGGGAACTGCTCGGCCTCGGGTTCGAGAAAGAAATCAAAGGGGTTGATGACGATCATCTCGGCAACCAGGTCCACCTCCACCTCGAAGCGGTCGGTCTGCTCCGGAAAGACAAGGCGGCCGAGGTAGTTGCCGAAGGGATCCTGCTGCCAGTTGAGAAAGTGAGCACCCGGAGTGACGGTCATCGAATAGCTAAGCAGAGGCGTGCGGCAGTGAGGAGCCGGACGCAGGCGAACGACCTGCGGTCCGAGGACAACCGGCCGGTCGTAACGGTAGGTGGTGCGGTGGTTCAAGGCAACGTGGATACCCACAAATATTCCTCATAGACGAAACAGACGAGAACACCTGGAAATCAGGAGGGCGCGTCGGTTGGTTCATCACCTGCGGCCGGATCTGCGCCGAGGGCAGTCCGTGTCGGTTGATTGGCGAGGCCCTTTCTATGAAAGTGTCTGCGATGCACTGGCATTGCCATGCCGGAGTATCGAACTTTCATGGTTTGTTGCGGCCGGCCAATTTGCTCCAGCCATGCCGGTTAGAGCGTAAAATACGCGTAGACCCTGGGAAAGTGGGCTTCGAGAAAGCCGAGTTCCGACCAAACCGTCAAGCCGCAGACGATGGCGTAGAGCAGCAACTTGGCCTCGGCCCATTGATCGTCGATGTACTCGCCTCGAAACAACGAGACCAGGTCAGGCATGAACCAGTACTTGACCGCACCCAACAACCCCTCATGGCGGAAAAAGATGGAGCCGATCAATCCGAAAAGCGGCAGGTTGAGCACGACCAGCAGAAGCAGGGGCAACGGCTGCACAAACGATTCCTTCCGTCGGGGAGGGAGCAGCCGCGCTACTGCTGGCTGGTCGCCGCTTCCACCGGCGGTTTGGTGTTGAAAAAGGTTACGCCCACGGCGATGTCGATCCGGTTGAGCCGGGTTTGCAGGTTGTCCAGGTATTCGTGCATACCCTGGTCGATCACGTCGTCGATGTCGGTGTACTCCAGATCGGCATTGAGCCGCCCGAGCAGCTTCTCCGCCGGGTTGACCATCCCGCCGTTTGCCGAGCCGTTCACGATCCGTTCCAGGCAGACCTGAGCCTTGGCCACGCAATGGCGGATGGAGCGCGGGAAATTGCCATCGAAGATCAGGAAGCTGGCCACCATTCGCGGGGTGATCAGGTGGTGCTCCTTGCGGTACATCTCAAAGGCGCTGGCGGATTTTAATACCGCTGTCCACTGGATGTTGTCAACCGGTGTGTTGACCAGGTCCACCTGGGGCAGGAGCATGAAGTACTTGACGTCGAGGATGCGCGAGGTCTTGTCGGCCCGTTCGAGCATCATGCCCATGCGGGCGAAGTTCCAGGGCTCACCGTGGCTCATCGTCGAATCCATCAGGCCGGTGAACAGATGGCTACGCATCTGGATGATCTTGAAAAACTTGTGCGGATCGTTCAGGGCCATGGGATGGTGTTTCGGGTCGGCCATCTCCAGGTAGAAGGTGTTGATGTGCTCCCACATCTCCGAACTGATGATCTCGCGAATGGAACGCGCGTTTTCCCGCGCCGCAGCCAGGCAACTGACGATGGAATTGAAATACTCGCGGTCGAAGGTAAGGAACTCGATCACCGCTTCCTTGGTGTACCTTGTGTATTTGTCCTCGAAGTATTCCTGGTCGCCGGTGATCATCACCAGCGGTTCCCAGTGTTTGCCCCCTTCCGTGGGCATGTCGAGCAAGAGGTTGAGGTTGACGCTGATGAAACGGGCGACGTTCTCCGCCCGTTCGATGTACCGGCACATCCAATAGATCGAGTTGGCCACGCGGCTGAGCATACGCTTCTCCTTTCTGGCTTACAGAACCCAGGTGTCCTTGGAACCGCCACCCTGGGAGGAGTTGACCACAAGCGACCCTTTGTTTAGGGCCACCCTGGTCAAGCCGCCGGGTTGGACGTAAATTTCCTTGCCGAACAGTACGTAGGGCCGCAGGTCGACGTGACGGCCCTCGATGCGGTCGCCGACCAGGGTGGGCACCCGGGAAAGCGAGATGGTGGGCTGGGCCATGTAGTTGCGCGGTTCGGCCTTGATCTTCTCGGCAAAGGATTCGCGCTCGGCTTGGCTTGCGTGCGGACCCACCAGCATGCCGTAGCCGCCGGATTCGTTGGCCGCCTTGACCACCAGTTCGTCCAAATGCGCCAGCACATAGGCGCGGTCGGCGTCGTCGCGGCAGATGTAGGTGGGTACATTGGGGAGGATGGGCTCCTCGCCGGTATAGTAGGCGATGATCTTGGGCACGTAGGCATAGATCACCTTGTCGTCGGCGATACCGGTGCCCGGTGCATTGGCCATGGCGATCCGGCCCGCCTTGTAGACGCCGATCAACCCTTTGACGCCGAGCAACGAATCGGGCCGGAACACTTCCGGGTCGATGAAGTCGTCGTCGATGCGGCGATAGAGCACGTCCACCCGTTTGAGCCCCTTTGTGGTGAGCATGTGCACGTAGCCGTCGCTGACCACCAGGTCCTGGCCTTCGACCAGCTCCACGCCCATCTGCTGACTGAGGAAAGAGTGCTCGAAGTAGGCGCTGTTGTAGATGCCCGGCGTCAACACGCCGATGGTCGGTTTCTTGATATGCTCGGGTGCGAGATACTCAAGCATCTCCAGTAACTTGTTTGGGTAGTCGTCCACCGGCCGGACCCTGGAGGCCTCGAACACCTGGGGAAAGGTGCGCTTGAGCACCTGGCGGTTTTCGAGCACGTAGGAGACACCCGAGGGGCAACGCAGGTTGTCCTCGAGCACGTAGAACCGGCCGTCGCGGTCGCGGACCAAGTCTGTGCCGGTGACGTGGCACCAGATGCGCCTGGGCGGGGTGAAACCTTCGCATTCCTTACGGTAGGTGCGGCTGCTGAGCACCAAATCCTCGGGCACCACCTTGTCCTTGAGGATCTTCTTGTCGTTGTAGATGTCCTGGAGGAACTCGTTAAGGGCGTAAATTCGCTGCTTGAGTCCGGTCTCGATCTGCTGCCAGTCGTTCGCCGGCACGATCCGCGGGATGATATCGAAGGGGAAAATCTTCTCGGTTCCCTCCGCACGGCCGTAGACATTGAAGGTAATGCCCATCTTCAACAGCAGGGCCTCGGCCGCGCGCTGGCGCATGGCCAGGTCGCCCGGCGGTAGGGAATCGATCATGTCCACCAGGAGTTGAGCTCCGGGTCGGGGGAGCCCATCCGCAGTGATCAGTTCGTCAAAAAAATCACCCGGATCGTACGTCTTGAACGTTTCCATGGTCCCCCTCCTCTCTTGGGCACAGTATACCGAATCGCCGCCAAATTCCACCAAAAGCAAGCTGCATTCTCCGCCTTCGGGATCAAGCGCCGCCTGCTTGTTTATTCGACTTGAGAGGGAAAGCGGCTGCCTGCCCCCCCATGTCAAACCCAGAGGATGAGCTTCAGTGCCACCAGATCATTTTTTTCGGGGGGTTGCCAAACGATTCGAAATTGTCGCCCGATTCCCGCAAGACAGCATCGAGGTCTTGCACCGTGAAGTCGTAGCCGTCGGTCTTCGCCAGGGCGACAAACTCCTCCTTGGTCTTCAATTCATTGTATTTAGAGCGCAATTTTTCATCGGCTCCGCCAGCGATCAAGAGTTCTTCGACATTCTTTTTCGACATGTGTCCTCCGTTATTGGGTGGTGCATGCAGCAATGGATTGAAAAAGGAAAATTGTGTTCTGTACGCTTTGAGCAACAAGCGGGCCAGTTTACACTCATCGAAAAACAACCAAAAATCAGATTGTTGCTCAAGAACAACAGTTCAACCCTTTTCTTTCCAGAGGCAAAGTCCACAAAAAAGTCGTTCATTGTCGCGATCTCGACAATTTTGTTACATTAACGACAGGCGCCCCCTGCCGAACGGATTCTCCGCCCGCGCCGGCAGGGTGGTGGCGGCTCGGCTGCAAAAGTGACAATGGAGGGCTAGAAAAGGGGTCGAGGAAAATCGGTGAAGATGCCGGTCACACCCATGGCGAAGAGCTGTTGCTGGCGAATCGAATCATTGACGGTGAATACATTGACATGCACTCCGGCGAATCGGAGAGAGGCGACCAAGGAGGTATCGACAAGGCTGTCTTCCGGATGATAGGCGACGACGCCAAGCGATTGGAGGTACGGGAGCAGATCGGGAAGATGGCCGCCTTCCTGGAGTGCGGCCAGGGCAATTTCCGGGGCATGGTCACGGCAGGCACGGAGGAGATCGTGATCGAAGGAAGAAACGAGCACCAGGTCGACCGCCGATGCTTTGCGGATCTCGTCGATCACCACGGCGACAACCGACCGCTCCCCGTGGCTTTGCTCGGTCGCCTTGATTTCGACATTGAGCGGCAGGCGGTTAGCCGTGGCCCAGACCAGCACTTCCCGCAGGGTCGGCATTCGTTGCGGCATAGAGGCAAGGAGCGAGGCAGGGGTGACAGCGCCGCTGCGGATGGTCCCAAACGGATCGGCTTGGAGAAACCACGAGCCCACGTCAAGGCGGCGCAGGGCTGCAAACGGCCAATCGCGCAGAGCCAGGCCGGTCATGCCGAGTTGGGCCGCCACGGCGGGCGCGTCGCTGGTTCGAGTCAGGAGATCGTCATGAAAGACCATGGCGACGCGATCGGCGCTCAACTGCACATCCAGCTCGATCATGCCGCATCGGCCCAGACTCTCGGCAAAGGCGCACAGGGTGTTTTCCGGGTAGCAGGCCCGATACCCCCGATGGGCGATGAGCAAGGGACCGGCGCCGAATCGATCGAAAAACGGCGGGATGGCGCTTCCCGTCATGGCATTTTCCTATCCTACCCCACCGGAGCGGAGGGCAAGGTGGCTTGGCGGGCTAAAATCCACTCCACCGCCGCCAGGAGGTCCTCGGCCACGCAATCGGGCTGCACCGCTTGACCGGGCCCGATGTAGCAGGCATCGCCCCGGCCGTAACCGGTCAACACCAGGATGGTCGTCGCACCCACCGCGGCCCCGCACCGCAGATCGGACCAACGGTCGCCGACCACATAGGAGCGCCGCAGATCCAGCCCCATCTCGGCGGCGGCCTGTTCGAGCAAACCGGTTTTCGGTTTGCGGCAAGTGCAGGCCAGGCGAAACCGCTTCTCCTTGGCCTCGGGATGGTGCGGGCAGACGTAAAGGCCGTCGATGCGGGCTCCCTCCAAAGCGAGCAACCGGCGCATCTCTTCATGAACCGCTGTCAAGAGGGATTCGGGAAAGTAGCCGCGGGCCAACCCCGACTGGTTGGTGGCCACCACCACCGGCAGGCCGTGCTCGTTGAGGCGGCGGATCGCCTCTCCCACACCGGGCAACAGGTGGAAGCGGCTGAGGTGGTTGATGTAGCCCATCTGTTCGTTGATGGTGCCATCGCGGTCGAGAAAAACCGCCGGTTGCAGCCGCCCTTGCCCCGCTTGAATGCCCTGACGCTCAACCACGCTCGCCCTCCAGAACGCGCATGACCGCGGTAAAAACCTCGCTGCTTTCGATCAGCTTCATGCAGCGGAAGTGCTTTTCCGGGCAGTGGCTTTTCTTGCAGGGGCTACAGGCAAGCGGTTTTCGGATGACCACGGCGTTATCGGAATAGGGACCGGTGGCGATATGATCGGTGGAGCCGAAGATGGCCACCAGCGGTGTGCGCAGGGCAGCGGCCACATGCATCAAGCCGGAATCGTTGGTAACAAACACATCGCATTCGCCGATCAGGGCCATGGCCTCGATCAGGCTGGTGGCGCCGGTGAGATCGATCATCCGGGAGGCGGCCACGCCGGCGCCCTTGGCGATATCGGCTGCGGTCCCCCGGTCGGCCGCGCTGCCGAACAGCACAATCCGGGCATCGGTCCGGCGACAGATCGTCATGGCCAATTCGGCAAATTTTTCGGCTGGCCAGCGTTTCGCCGGGCCAAAGGCGGCGCCGGGATTGAACCCGACCAAAGGCGTCACGCCCGGCTGCACCCCGTCCCAGGCCTGCAGCTTCCGTTTGGCCGCATCGATCTGCTCGCCGGGGATGAACAATTCCAGCTCGTTGACAGCGGGACGCAAACCGAGTCCGAGCAGGATGCGCTGGTAATAATTGACCTCATGTTTCTTGTTCAACTCATTGATCTTGGCTACTCCATGGGTCAAAAGCAAGCCGCGGCCGTCCGTGGTGTACCCGCCACGCACCGGGATGCCGGCCATCAAGGCAATCAAAGCCGCCTCAAAGGCGTTCTGGAGTAAAATAGCGCAATCGAACTGCTCCTCCCGCAGTTCGCCCGCCAGTTGCAGCATGCCTTTCAACCCCTTGTGGCGGCCCTTTTTCTCATAGAGCAGCAAACGATCCACCCGGGGACTGTAGCGAAAAACATCGCTCACCCAGGGGTGCACCAGCATGGTGATCTCGCTTTCCGGAAAATTTTCCCGGATGGTGCGGACCGCGGGAGTTGTCATCACCGCGTCGCCAATCCAATTGGTGGAGCGGACAAGGATTTTTTTCGGTTGGTGCGGCCAGGGTTTCACGGCGTCCGGCCTCCGCTTTCCATCGCAGCGAGCACACCGGCGAGACGCTCGGCGGCAAACCCGATGGTCGGATCCTGAGACAGGGCAATCTCGTAGTTGACGATCGCCTCCTCCTGTTCACCCAATCGTTCCAGATTGAGCGCCAAGTTGGCATAATCGATGGCCGAGGCCGGATTGAGCGCCACGGCCCGCCGGAAATGGGCCACTGCCTCGGCGTGCCTGTCGGTCTTGTAGCAGCAGACGCCCAGTGTGTTGTAGATGTCCGGGCGCTCCTCGTCGACAGCAAGCCCCTGCTGCAGAGCAGCGATGGCTTCGTCGTACCGTTCAAGATCGCGCAGGCAGGAACCTTGATAGGAATAAAGATACGGCAAGTCTTCCCGGTTCGGGTGCAAGGCAAGCGCCTGCTCGAAGCAGGCGAGGGCTTCGGCGCTCATCCCCCGATCGAACAGGGAGCGCCCTCGATAAAACGGGAGCGCATAAGCATGGGGCAGCATGGCCTGCATGGCCGTGAGCTTGGCGTCGAGTTCCACCCCTTCCAGCAAGTCCGCCGCCAGTTTAGCGGCAAACAGGGGGGCATTGCCGCCCATGGCGCGCTCCCGAAAATGCGCGCCGGGAATGATGGTGTAGGCCGCCGGTATCTGTAGTTCAGGATGGGTGGTGTCCACGACCAGCACTTCCAGTCCGATGCGCTGCAGAGCGGCGACGCAGTTGGCTATTTCCTGGAAAATATCTTCGTCTTTGAGATCGATCATCGCATCCAGCCGAATCGATTGGCTGCTCGCGACAACATGGCCGACTTCGTCGAGACTGAGCGGTTTGGGCAGACCGCTGGCCACATAGTTGGACCCACTGTTGAAATCGCCGGCCAACTGCGCCACTTCGGTGAGGGCGCGGATCAAGGCCTTGTTGGCGTCAGGGGTGGTCCCGGCGGTGTAGACGATCTCGCTCGAATCTGGGAAGGTGGCCGGGTCCCAGGCAAGGGCGCCGACGGTGGGGATGCCGGTGTCGAGCGAAAAATCGTTCAGATAGACTTTGATCCCGTTATTGTGAAATTTGGCCAGCAAGGCAACGGCGACCGGATCGGTGACGGAATCCAGCGCAATCTGGGGTGTGGAAAGAGCCTCGTGGGTGATGCGCGCGCAGACATGGCGCTCGACCACCTCGCTAATTCCCTGGATCACCGCCTCCTCGTAGGTGTTGCCCGCCGAGGGGCCATTGAACTCGTTGATCGCGTAAAACCAGGAAAAGGGCACAAGCAGCGACGTGTTGTCGGAGAGCTGCAGCGCCCAGGTCCATTGCAGGGGCAGACCGGCGAGGAGATCGCGCAACAATTCGGGCGAACAGGCGGTATCATGCACCGAGTGCAGCAACGCCTCCAAGGGGAGCACCGGATATCCCTGCGCCTCCATGGCCGCGTAGTCACCGGTGAGAAAATTCTCAGGATCGCGGAGAAAACTGAAAAAACTGAACCGCTCGCCCAACTCCATGCAGGCGCTCGCCCGCGATTGTTCCGGAGTCGAGCCCTTGCCCATCTGCTTCTTGTTGCCGATGATCCGCCGGGCATCCTCGCCGCAGACACTGAAGTAAACGGGTATATCGAGGCGGCCATTATCGATGCGGCGGATGTCTTTGAGCACGTCGAGGCGAGTTGCCTTCAGCCGCTCCCGAAACCGGGTCACGGTCTCTTCGGGCGTGCAAGCCTTGTCTTGGTCGTAGGTATACTGTTTTCTACACGATTGCAGGGTAATGATTTTCTTGTTCATGAAGATGATGTGACGGCTGAGTGCAAGTGAACCGGGGTATTCGTTTCGTCCATGATAGCCTGGCCCCGGAGTTTTCGGCTATCCATTCGTTTTCCGAGAGAGGTGTTCGCCGACCTGCGCGATTCTTTTCCGCCAGGAGTCCCCAACCGGAGTGAGAATAAACCGCCGCGCATCGAGTGACGCCAATTCGATCTCAATGTCGAGCCGATCGTCGGGAGTCAGCGAGCCGAGCCGGTCAGGCCATTCGACCACGCAGACACCCGGCTGATCGAAATAGTCGAGCAACCCGGCTGCCTCGACATCGTCCTCGCCGTGCAGCCGGTAGAGATCCATGTGAAAAATAGGCAAACGACCCGTGTACTCATGGAGAAGGGCAAACGACGGGCTGGCCACGTACTGGTCCGCGCCAACCCCTAAGGCATGGGCAAGCGCCTGGGTCAGTGTGGTCTTGCCCGCACCCAACTCGCCCCGGAGAAGCAGCAGATCGCCGGATTCAAGCACCGTGGCAAGGGCATCGGCCAGCTGGGGCAACTCCTCCGGGGTGGGGCAGGTCACCAGCAGGCCATCGTTTGGGCCAAGCGACACAGCCGGGTTTTTTCCAGGTGTCGTCATTGGTTGCATCGCTCCTCCCACTTCCCTCTCGCCGCCTCATCGGTACCACGGGATGCCTCATTAATGAAGCCGGAAGTGCGACAACGATGCCACCCTCGTACAGGAGCGGACAAGACGAGTGACAGATAATGAGCAACCACGGCACTATTTGTGATAGTTATGCCCGGCCTTGATGGTGAAGGCGCGGTAGAGTTGTTCCAGCAGAATCAACCGGGTCATTTCGTGGGTAAAGGTGAGCCGGGAAAGGGAAAGGGTCAGATCCGCCCGTTCCAGTACCGAGCGATGCAGGCCCAGATAACCTCCGATGAGAAAACACACCGCGCCGGTCCCTTGATCTTCCCATTGGGTCAACCATCCGGCCAATGCCGTGGAATCGAGGGATTGGCCGCCGGGATCGAGGGCGACACAGAGGCTCGCTGTTGCTGCCTGCGCAAGCAACAACGCCGCCTCGGCAACTTTGACCGTCTCCTCGGGCTCCCTGCGGTTATGCCGGTCCTTGAGGACGGGAAGTTCCACCACGGCAAAGCGACCAAGCCGGCCGGCATAATCGCGGATACCGGCGTCCAGATACGATTCCTTGGTTTTTCCGACAAAGGGGATGAGCACCTTCATCCCGAACATTTCCCGACATCGCCATGATCGAGCAACGCTTGAAAGATACGGCAAAACTGTTCGTAGTTGAGTCCTTTTTTGAATCCGGGACAGGACTCGACGATGGTTCGGTAATTGTTCTCGTCGGCGAGCATGCTCGGGTGGAGCGGCCATTGCCGGCAACGCCAGGGCCGTCCCTCGTGGACGGTGCACCCGGTTTGCGCATCGTAGAAGATGCAGTGTCCCTCGCGGGTCTGCATCTGGACCACCGAACCGGTCACTCGCCAGTAACGCGCCCGGGTTTCTTCACGGCTCAAACCAAGCGCCTTAATCATTCGCTCCTGATCGCGTTCGTCAAGGGAGACGGTGGTTTCCCCGTGGCAACAGAAACCGCAACGGGCGCATGTAAATATATCGGAGACTTGGCAGGTTTGAGCAGGGATATCGTTCATGGCAAGAAAAAGCGCCGGTCCAGAGGGGCCGGCGCGGTCAAGGAAAAAGAAAGGGAAAATTACTCTCGGTGCATCAAGCGTAGCCGATGATATCACCGAATATCGAAATATCAACCCCGAATTTCTGCGCCGCCTTTCGCCATTTCTGATCGTCGGGGGTATGAAAGAGGACATCGAGGTCGGCGGGCACGGTCAACCAACTGTTGTCCATCAACTCGCCCTCCAGCTGACCAGCCCCCCACCCGGCATAACCGAGCATGAAGAGAAAGAATTTCGAGCCTTGCCCCAGGGAGATATCCTCAAGCAAGCGGGAGTCGCGACTGAGATAGACACCCGGTTTCACTTCGACGGAATAGCGGTCGGGGGCTTCGGTCGAGTGGAGGATGAAACCGGCATCGAGTTCCACCGGCCCCCCCATGTATACAGGGGGCAGCGGCCCCTCGGGTATGCTCAGATTGGAACCGTGAAGAACATCGAGCAGGGTAATCTCGGGATTGGGGTTGTTGATGACCAGTCCCATGGCGCCCTCTTCATTATGCGCACAAAGGTAGATCACCTGCTCCTGAAAGCGAGGATCCGGCATCTGCGGCGTAGAAATGAGAAAATGTCCCGCAAGGCTTTCCATGGTCAATCCGGTTGTCCCCTCCTTGTCGTCCATCTTGTCGCCTATCGTTATCCCGGTCATGATTGCCGAACCTCGACAACCGGTCGATCCGGGTTGCCGCATTGTTGCCTTTATAGTACATTTTAATCGCAAGACCTGGAACAATCAACCGCTATCGAGGAAAAACAGGCACGTCCATGAGCGAGCAATCCCCACTGCATACCAAGTCGACAAAACTGAAAAAAGCGCTCGCCTGGATGGCGGAGTCCTTAAGCGAACAGCCGGATAAAAATCGCCGGACGATTTTGCAGGAGGTGGAATTGCGCTTCGATCTCACCCCAGCGGAGTGCGAGTTTCTCGACCAGCATTTCAGCACCTCCTGAGTCGCGCGAAACTGCGGCGCGATCCGTTGCCTTTGTATAGTTCGGTTTAAGCGAAAGGCGGATGGTAAACAGGCAAGTGGAGAATAACGGTCGTCCCCTTGCCCGGCTCGCTTTCCACCTCGATGGAGCCGCCGTGATCGGCGACGATCTTCTGTGAAATAGCCAAACCTATGCCCGTTCCGCCAGGCTTTGTGGTGAAATACGGGTAAAATATCTGGGACAGCAACTCGGGGGCGATCCCCTCGCCGGTGTCGCTGATTCGCACCTCCACCCACTGTTGGTCCGCGCTGTTGGCGAGCGCGACCACAATACTTCCGCCCCCGGCCATGGCCTGCATGGCGTTGAGCAGGACATTCATCAGCACCTGCTGCAGCCGGTCGACATCGCCGAGAACCGGAAACAAATCCTTCTGCGCCTCCAATGCCGTTGCAATGCGGTTTTCCGCAGCCTCCGCCTTGATCAGTTCAAGGCTGCGGCCGAGCAACTTGACAAGATCGACCCTTCCCAAACGGAGCACCGAGGGCCGCGTGAAACTGAGCATCTCGGCGATGGTTCGATTCATCCGTTCGGTTTCCTGAATAAGCAGCGCCGCCGTGTCCCGCTCTTTACTCCCCTCCGGAAATTTGTTCTTCAACAACAGGGCCAACCCCTTGATCGAACTCAACGGATTGCGAACCTCATGGGCGACGCCGCCAGCCATACGGCCGACAGCGGCCAATCGTTCGTTTTCCCGCATCTTCTGTTCAAGCGACCTGATCTCCGTGACATCGGAAATCAACAACACCTTGCCCATATACTGCTGTTCGCTATCGGTGATGGTCAGGGGATGGCAGAGCAACTCGCAACGACGGGCGCCGAAGGTGATGCGTACGCTCCTCTCCGTTGAGGGTACCGTTGTTCCGGGGGATTCCTGCGCCTCTGCCAGGAAAAAGACCGCGAGTTGCTCGGGAAGAATATCGCCTGGTTTTTTACCGGTTACCCCTCCGGGTCCAAGACCGGTCAGTTGCGTGATGGCCTGATTCCATGTGGTGATTCTGCCGCTTGCGTCGGTGGCGATCACCCCGACCGGCAGTTTGGCGATCAAGAGGGAGGTATAGGCCTGCACATCCTCCAAGGTTTTTTGAGAGATGCGGAATCCCTGGACGGCGGACAGGGAAAACCAGCCACCGAGCCCCACCAGGAGCATTGCCAGGGAAAGCATGAAGATTTGCATGCGCAACCGACCCAATGTCCGGTCGAATTCCTTCATGTCCAAGGCAACGACGACGAAAAATTGCTCTCCTTTGGGGATGCCTTCGGGAGAGAACCGGAGCATGGGGCGCCGTTCGTTCGGCTTGCCGAAAAGAGGACCGCGCTGCCCCTCCCGCAACGGCAGCATCGGGAGCGGCAGGAGTGTTGGAAAATCCGTGGAAAATTGGCGGACCGTCTCGAAGACCCGGCCGAAATCCTTGGTGTCCTGGATGCTGTAGGATATCTGCGGATGATCCTCCGCCTCAGATTGCTGCCTCCCATGGGCAGGCAAGGTTTCGATCGTTCCGATTTTGGCGTGGTTGCTATGGGCAACCACCTTGCCCCTGGCGTCGACCAGCGCGACAAAACTCAGTTCCGGATCCTCGGAGAGATGGTCGATCACCCGCTGCACGTGGACATTCCAGGCTTCGTTGTTCCAAAAATCCTTGCGCAAGTCGTTGAGATAGGAGGCCCTGGAGCCGGAATGCAGCACCCGCATCAGGGTGGCCGCCTTCTGCAGCATGGCATTGGTCATCAGCCGTTCTTCGAGCCGCAGGTTATGGAAGGCGAAGGTCACCACGATCATAATCAGCAGTCCTGCCGCGGCAGCCAGCAACCAGGGAGAGAAGAAGAGATAGACGGGCTGATTGAATTTTTTCAAGAAACGGGGGCGCATGCCAATTTTGTTAGCAAAGATCAAACCAAGGCCCGGCAGCCCTGAAAAACCTCGGTTGGCATAACCACCCTCCTGTGGGCAGTCATCCTGAGGCATGTCGTCTGGATAGTTTTTACGCAATTGCCCCCTCGCTCCTGGGTAGGAAAGGAACAGTCGTCCCCCGTGTTGTTCACCGAGACAACCGAGATTCCCTAATGACAATAAAATTTTATAATAAATTCATTGATTTGGAAATATAATAAAAATCTGGCACGCTTGTCGCTAGGGCACTGGCAACAACAGGCTTACCGTAAACCCCTGCATTTCAGGAGCACACAGCGATGAACATGACACTTCCCACGAAAAAAATCATGCTGGCGGCTATTCTCACCAGTGGTTTAACCTTGGCCATCAGTCAAGCTGCCATGGCCGAATCCGCTCAACCGGCGCAACCCGGTCCGCAAGGGAAGCCCGATGCCCCCCCATCCCAATATCAGATGACCACGGAAATGCAAAAAATCCACGATAAATTCATGAACGACACCGTGGCCATCCGAAAGGAGCTGGCGGAAAAGAACGCGGTGATGCGGGCGCTGATGAATGCCGGAACGCCGGACACGGTCAAGGCATCGCAGGTGGCCGGAGAGCTCTTTGAACTACGAGAAAAACTCCGCGCCAAAGCCAAGGAGGCCGGCCTGCCCATGCCCATGTTGATGATGGGGCACGGCGGCTTCGACGGCATGCCCTGCGGTGGCATGCACGGCATGCGCGGCAAACATCATCGCATGACGATGTAATCGCTCTCTCCATCCCCCCAGAAAAAGCCTCTCCTGCGCCCCGGCGGTTCCCTTCCCTCCTTGCCGTCGGGGCGTTTTTCTTTCCGCATACGACGATCGCCCTCGGCGATCACATCATATTTTCCGGATCGACGTCAAGACTCATTACAACCCCATGCGGGCACAATCTGCCTTTTTCGGCCTGGAGCAGCTCGCATGCCTCGTGCAACACCCCAGGAAAAGGGCTTTTTAGCAAAAGCTGCCAGCGGGAGCGGTCCTTTAGTTTGGCCAGGGGCGATGGCGACGGGCCAAGAAGGTGCAGTCGATTTGCCAAGGGATAGCGACGAAGAAAATCGGCGGACGCCCTGGCAGCGCTCTCCACGCGTTTTTCTCGCAACCCACTGAAACGGATATTGATCAAACGTGAAAAGGGGGGATATCCCAGAGGTCGGCGCACGGCGATTTCCCGATCGAAAAAAGCCGAATAATCGTGATGCTGCGCCAAGTCGATGCAGTAGTGGTGGGGCTGATAGGTCTGGACGATGACCCGACCTGGCGTGTCTCCGCGCCCTGCCCTTCCGGTCACCTGGGCGAGCAGGGAAAACGTTCGTTCAGCGGCCTTGTAGTCGGGCATACCCAGCCCGGAATCGGCCCAAACCACGCCAACCAGGGTGATGTCGGGAAAATGCAACCCTTTGGCAATCATTTGGGTGCCGATCAGGATGTCGATCTGACGCGTCCGAACCGCCTTCAGGGTCGCTAGATAACGTTTGCGGTTAGCCGTGGTGTCGCTATCGAGCCGCGCCACCCTGGCCTCCGGGAAAAGCTGCCGCACTTCTTCCTCGATCCGTTCCGAGCCGATGCCGAGCCCGGCCATTCGCGCGGAGCCGCAGGAAGGGCAGAGTGTGGCGGGGTGTTGGCGGTAGCCGCAGTAATGGCACAGTAGTGTCTGCTGGCCGCGGTGCAGTGTCAGAGAAACCTGACAATGCTTGCATTGCAGGATGGCTCCGCAATCCCGGCAGAGCATGAACGAGGAAAAGCCACGCCGGTTGACGAACAAGAGGCTCTGCTTGCCCTGCTCCAAGGTGTCGCCGAGAGCGGCGATCAACCGATCGGAAAACACCAGGTCGGGACGCGAACGTTTGACCGACGCCAAATCGACGATCTCGACCGCGGGCAGCGGCTGCTGTGCCACCCTGTTGCGCATGGTCAGCAGGGTGTACTTGCCCTGAACGCAGTGGTGATAGCTGACCACCGACGGAGTTGCCGAACCTAGCAGGACCGGGCAACCCGCCATCTGCGCCCGGAGCACCGCCAGGTCGCGGCCATGGTAGCGGAGCCCCTCCTCCTGTTTGTAGGCCGGTTCGTGCTCCTCGTCGACAATCACGATGCCGAGCTGCTCCAACGGCGCGAAGACCGCAGATCTAGCCCCCAACACCACCTTGGCCTTTCGTGCGAGAACCGCTTGCCACTGGTCGAAGCGCTCGCCAGCGCCAAGGCCGCTGTGCAACACCGCCAACTGGCCGCCGAAGCGGGAATAAAAATGGGCCTCAAGCTGCGTGGCCAGGGCGATCTCCGGAACCAGCACCAGGGCGGTTTTACCCGCTTCGATGGCGTTCTGCACCGCCCGGAGGTAGACCTCGGTCTTGCCGCAACCGGTCACGCCGAACAGCAGGAAAGGGGCAAAAACCGCGGCATCGATCGCCGGAAGCAGGATAGCCAACACCTGCTGCTGCTCGTCGGTGAGATGCTCGGGCATGGGGTGAAAGACGGGTGGCTCGCCGAAGGGGTCGCGATACACCTGCTCTTGAGCCGTTGCGAGAATGTCCAGTTCGACCAAGCGATGTAGTCGGGGGCCGGCACCGGAATACTGCTGAGTAACCAGGGACCGCGGCACCGGTTGGCCATTGCTCTGTCGGTACAGATCGAGGAAAAGCGAAAGCGCCTTACGCTCGGCCTTTTTCAAGATCACCCCCAAATGTTCCTCGACACGCGCCAGGAGCTTCTCGCTGTCGGCGACGCCTCCCTCAGCAAGCAGAAGACGCAGCGTCGGTCCCGGTGTCAGGATTTCCCGCAGCTTGGCCTTGACGTGCTGGACGCGCCTTGAAGTGGGCGCCATGGGCAGGGCCGTTCGCAGCACCTCGCCGATGGGATGATGATAGTAGCGGCCGACCCAGCGATAAAAAGGAATGAGGCTTTCCGGAAAAAACGGCGTTTTCCCGAGCACCTCGCCGATGGGCTTGACCACAAAAGACGAGGTGTCATTCTCAGGCGGTGGGGCGGGGCCGAGGACGTAGCCGATGGCCCGGCGATTGCCCAAAGGGACGCGAACGCAACAACCCGCTGGGAGGGGCTCGATCCTCCCGGTGGGTTGGCTGTAGGTCAAGGTGGTGGCAAGTGGCGCATCGACGGCGACTTCGTAGAGGACACTCACCTGCACTCCGGCAAAGAAAAAAGTGTTATTGGGCTATTTCCGCGCACACTTTGCGCAAGTACTCGCGGAAAGGTTTGCCCAGCGAGTTGTGGCTGACGGCGAAATCGACGATTGCCTTCAGATACCCCAGTTTATCGCCGGCATCGTAGCGTTTACCGGTGAATTCGTAGGCATACATGCCCCGGTTGTTGGAGAGGGCAAGGAGCGCGTCGGTCAACTGGATTTCTCCGCCATGGCCGGGGGTGGTTTTCTCCAGATACTCGAAGATCTCGGGCATCAGCAGATACCGGCCGATGATCGCCATGTCGGAATTGCAGGTGCCGGGGGCCGGCTTCTCGACCATCCGCTCCACCTTGTAGGTCCGTTCCTGCTCCACCGGCACCCCTTCGACAATACCGTACTGGTGGGTCTCCTCCATGGGAACGCGCTGCACCGCGACGATCGACTCGCCCACCTGTTCGTAGAGCTGGATCATCTGCTTGCAGCAGGCCACCTTGCTCATCACCAAGTCGTCCCCCAACAGGACCATGAACGGCTCGTCGCCCACCACGTTCCGGGCCATCCAGATGGCGTGCCCCAGGCCGAGCGGTTCCTTTTGCCGGACGGAAATGATGTCGATCAGGTTGGAAATATTGCTCAGCTCCTCGCGCATCTGCACCTTGTTGCGGTCCCGCAGGATCGTGTCCAACTGGAAATCGTAGTCGAAATGGTTCTCGATGGCGGATTTGCCGGCGCTGGTAACCAGGATGATCTCCTCAATGCCCGAGGCCACCGCCTCCTCGACAATATATTGAATGGTGGGACGGTCGACGATGGTGAGCATTTCCTTGGGAATCGCCTTGGTTGCCGGTAGAAACCGCGTGCCCAAACCCGCCACCGGGATGACGGCCTTTCTGATAGCTTTCATTCTGCCCTCGCTGTGCGATGAGATTTCGGATGTGTTGGCCGCAAAATTCAGGTATAGAGCCTGGTCAGCGGCGCGCTAACCGATTGTACCCCGAACGCTCCGGCATCCTCAAGAAAATTTCCATAATTTCATGCATCTTTCTTATCCTCCCGAACTTCCGGTCAGCCTACGGCGGGAAGACATCGTCGCCGCGTTGCGCGCGCACCAGGTGCTGATCGTGGTCGGCGATACCGGCAGCGGCAAGACCACCCAACTGCCAAAGATGTGCATCGAGGCCGGACGAGGGACGATGGGAATGATCGGCTGCACCCAGCCCCGGCGGATTGCGGCGCTCTCGGTGGCGGACCGGGTGGCCGAGGAGGTGCGTACCCCGGAAAAAATCGGCTACAAGATCCGTTTCCACGACCAAACCTCCAAGGATACGCTGATCAAGTTCATGACCGATGGCGTACTGCTGGCCGAAACCCGGCAGGATCCGCAACTTCGCCAGTACGACACCCTGATCGTCGACGAGGCCCACGAACGCAGCCTCAACATCGATTTTCTCCTCGGCTACCTAAAAAATCTGCTCCCCACCCGACCCGACCTCCGCCTGATCATCTCGTCGGCGACGCTTGAAGCCGAGAAATTCAGCGCCCATTTTGGGGGCGCCCCAGTGATTGTCGTCTTGGGCCGCACCTATCCGATCACCACGCTCTATCGCGAGGCGATCGACGAGGACGAACCGGACCTCTCCTTTGTCGATCAAGCTATTGCCGCGGTCGAGGAGCTGGCCCTCCAGCCCCTGGGAGGTGATATCCTGGTGTTCATGCCCACCGAACGCGACATCGGCGACACCCTCGACGGCCTGCAGCACCTTGCCGCAAACCACCTGCTGCTGCCGCTCTTCGGCCGGCTGCCCGCTGCCGACCAGCGCAAGATCTTCCGTCCCTCAAACCGGCGCAAAATCATTGTCGCCACCAACGTGGCCGAGACCTCGGTCACCGTGCCCGGCATCCGCTTTGTGGTCGACACCGGGCTGGCGCGAATCGCCCGCTACAATCCGCGCACCGGCACGACCAGCCTCAAGGTCAGCCGGATCTCCCAGGCCAGTTGCGAGCAGCGGCGCGGCCGTTGCGGCCGGACCGGGCCGGGCACCTGTATCCGCCTCTACAGCGAGGAGGACTTCCAGAGCCGGGAACCCTTTACCCCTCCGGAAATCCAGCGGGCCAATCTGGCCGAGGTCATCCTCCAGATGATCAACCTCAAGCTGGGCGATCCGACCCGGTTTCCCTTTATTGACGCCCCGCCCTCGGCCACCGTCCGCGAAGGTTACCGGCTGCTCAAGGAATTGGGGGCGATCGCAGGCGAGGATCACCTGACCGCCAACGGCCGGTTAATGGCCCGGCTGCCGCTCGACCCGCGCATCTCGAGGATCATCATCGAATCCATGACCCTGGGGGTAACCCGTGAGATCACCGTCCTCGCCTCCGCCCTCTCCATCCAGGACCCGCGGGTGCGGCCGCCGGACAAGGAGCACAAGGCCGACGAGGCCCATCGCCAGTTTGTCGACAAGTCTTCGGATTTTCTTAGCCTGCTCAACATCTGGAACGCCTTTTTCGCCACCGACGGCGAACCGGCCTCGAAATCGCGACTCTCGCGGTTTTGCAAGGCCAACTTCCTCTCCTGGCAACGGATGCGCGAATGGATGGACGTGCACGAGCAAATCGGCCGTCTGCTACGGGAAAACAAGCAGTTTCGCATAAACGAGACGCCTGCCGACAGCGCCTCGATCCATATCGCCCTGACCAGCGGGTTCTTACGCAACATCTGCCAGAAGAAGGAGAAAAACACCTATCTGTCGGCGGGCAACAAGGAGGTGGTCCTCTTTCCCGGTTCCGGCCTCTACAACCGCGGACCACAGTGGGCGGTGGCGGCCGAATTTGTCGAAACCACCCAGCTGTTCGCCCGCACCGTGGCCGCCATCGAGGTCGACTGGCTGGAGCGGCTGGGCGGACCGCTCTGTAAACGTTCCTGGTCGGAGCCGCACTGGGAAAAACGCAGCGGCAAGGTGCTGGCACTGGAACGGGTCAGTCTGTTTGGCCTGATCATCGTGGCCGGTCGCAAGGTCGAATACGGGCGGATCAACGACAAAACCCTGGCGGAGGCTCGCGATATCTTCATCCGCTCGGCCCTGATCGACAACCAGCTCGGCGGCCGCTACCCCTTTCTCGAACACAACATCGCCCTGGTCGCCCAATTTCAGGAGATGGAGGAGCGTTTCCGCCGCCGCGACATCGTGGTCGATCCCGAGGTGCTCTATCAATTTTACGATGCGCGCCTGGGCAAGGTCTATGATCGTTTTACTTTGAACCGACTGCTACGCGGCAAGAAAAACGACGCCTTCCTGCGCATGAGCGAGGCAGACATCTGCGTGACGGCGCCAGCTGCCGAGGAACTGTACCGTTTTCCCACGTCGATGCGCGCCGGAGAATTCGACTTGGCATTGACCTACCTCTTTGCCCCCGGCGACCCGGCCGACGGGGTGACGGTCCACATCCCTAAAAATTTGCTCGCCCACCTCAACCCGCAGATCTTCGAATGGCTGGTCCCCGGCCTGCTGCCGGAAAAGCTGCTCCTGCTCTTGAAACGGTTGCCCAAGCAGCTGCGCCGACGGCTGGTGCCGCTACCCGATGCGGTCGACCGGATCATGGACACCCTCGACCTCGCAAAGGGCTCGCTCTACCAGGAACTGGAACGCGCCATCCTCCGCTCGTACCAAGTCCTTGTTCAGCGGAGTGACTGGCAAATCGACACCCTGCCGCCCCATCTCCGGATGCGTTTTCTCCTGGTGGACGAACAAGGGGTTCCCCTGGCCGCATCCCGTTCATTCAACGAGTTGCTTGCCCACGAACAGGCAACCGGCACCGGCACCGCCGGCGGTGTTCGCCACACCCTGCCGCCCAGCCGGGAGATCACCGCCGAGGACCTCGATACCATTGAAAGACGGGTACCCCTGACCGACGCCGATGGCCGGGTGATCGGTTTGCACTTTGCCGCCTTCGCCATCAACGAGGCGAAAAATACCGTGCAGGTACGCTACACCGACAACGAAGCGCACAGCCGACAAGGCAACAGGCTCGGACTCCAGTTTTTGTACGGCCAAGAGTTTCCGCAGGAGATGACCGCCATCCGCAAGCTGTGCAAGACCGCGCTCACCAGTCACTCCGCCTCCTGGCTCAGCCTGGGGGCCAAATGTTCAGCCGCCGCCCTGCGGGCCGATCTCCAGGCCTTTCTTCTGGACGAACCGTTTGCCACCGCCGGCGGCCAACTTCCTTCGCTGGCCCAATTCCGGGACACGGTGCAGAGGGCCAAGGAAAAAGGGATGATGCGCACGGTCACTGCGCACTTGGAAACGCTCATGGAAACCCTGCGGCAGCGACGGTTAGTGAAAACGAAGATCGTCGAGTGGGCGGCACGGGCACGGGCAAACAGGAATTATCAGGAATCGCGGCACAAGGCCTTTCTCCAGGCCCTTGAGGAGATCCTGCCGGAACATTTTCTCCAATCGTTGCAGATTGGGCAACTGCGCCACCAACCCCGCTATCTCCAGGCCCTTGCCCTGCGCATCGACCGTGCCGAGCATGCGCCGCTCAAGGACGACAAAAAGGCCGAACGACTCCTTGCGCCGGTGGCCCGTTTGCAGCAAATGATCCAATTCAACAATCCCACCCTGCCCTGCCAGGTCTGCCAGCAAGAATACCGCGAATTGCTCGCGGAGTTCCGGGTGTCGATCTTCGCCCCGGAATTGGGAACGGCGCAACCGGTGTCCGAACAGCGCTTGCTGCACAAATGGCGAGAAGTGGAAAACGTGTGCCGCCGGGTCGAATAGAACGATGAAAAAGATGCGTTTTGCAGCGCGGATCGCTGGGAAAACCGCGTTCGCGGGTTGCGTTTTTTCGTTCGATATCCTACTGTCCTGTATTCGAGTTCGTCCTTTTCCCATATTGTGAATTGTGAACAACGACGCCCAGACACCGCCCATGGACAGCGCTCCCCAAAAACCGAACACCTCTTTCGCCGTCACCATCGACTACGAGACGATCAGGGATCTGGCCTCTTTTCAGGAGCACTATGACCGCCTGACCCATGAGATCCAGCAGGTCAGAATTCAACTGGACAACAGCCCGCCCCTGGAGCATGGGGCTCCCAGGGCGCAGGAGCGGGAGGAGTGGCGCTCCTGGCTGCAGTTGCAGATCAAAAGCAAACTGCATTCCCGTGCCGATCTCGTCGAAGCGATCCGCAAGAAAGGCGTCCAGGTGGACCATCTCCCGGAATAACCGCAACCATCGCGAATCACACCGCCTCCGGCTCAACACCAACACACAATCGTCATGCCAACCTTGATCCGCTTTCTTCACTGCACCTTGTTTCTTGCCGTTTTCTCGCTCCTTTCGACACATGCAGCGGTGGCGGAACCGTCGCCGCAGGGCCGTTTCTTCGTCATGGGCAGCGGGGTGCTGCATCTGAAAAACCTGCGCAACAACCGGGAAGCCAAGGTCAACCTGCTCAATCAGAACGGTTCGTTCAACGAGGAAGCGTTCAACAAGGTGGACTGGGTCTTCGATTATCCCACCGAGGAGAAAGGGGAGCATATCTCTCCCCGCTTGCTGTTCATGCTCAGCTATTTTGTCGACAGGTTAGCGCCTGGCAAAACGGTCAACATCGAGTCCGCCTATCGCAGTCCGGAATACAACAATCAAATCCGTGAGCAAGGCAACAATGCGGCGCTCACCAGCACCCATCAGGACGGCATGGCCCTGGACTTCTGGCTGCCTGGAGTCGCCGGCAAGCGGTTGTGGCAGACTATCAAGGCAAAAAAATGCTGCGGCATCGGCCATTACGGCGGCAAGATCGTGCATCTCGATGCGGGAAAGCCGCGGTTCTGGGAGGCCGCCACCTCGGGGACACGCTCTAAGGAACCGGACTATAACCGCCACCTCTATCTCTCCACCGACTTCGACCGGTACAAACCCAAAGATCGGATTCGCCTCTCTTTTTCCAGCCTGAGCAACTATGATTTTGGCGTGCATCCCGTAGCCCAACTCTTCCGAGCCGACGACTTGCAAAACCCGGTGTCCGGTATCCGCATCGACTTCAAGGGAGAAATCGACTGTCTCCGCATCGGCGACCGCAAGGCGTCGCGCTTCCTGACTGCCTCGTTGCCCGCCTATATCCCCCCGGGAACCTACACGGTCAAAATGGAGTTCTGCGAAAAACCCTTCGACCAGATGCCCTCCGAAGCCTTTTCCAATCCGATCGAGTTGCGACCCTAGGCTGGGGGCAACAAACCGCATTCCCTCGGAAAAGTATTAGAAACTGGCGGGGGTCTTGGCCGAGTTGGCCGCGATTTGCGCCGGCGAGGGAAACACCCATGTGCAGTGGTCGAAACGCTCCTGTTTTCTGCTCGCGGACGACCTCTGCCAGCACCGGCCACAATTGGGGTTGCGTCTACAGGTAGTGGAGGACCTCGCCAATGCCGGCGTGTTGCACGACATCGGCATCATGCACATTCCCGACAGCCTCTTGAACAAACGCGGCCGCCTGAGCGCCAAAGCGATGCAGTTTGTCCGGGGGCACTCCGCGGCAAGCGGCAAGTTCCATCAAACCGGCAGGATGCGGTAGAGAACGGCGGCAATCACCATGCACACCGGGATAGTCAGGATCCAGGCCATGACGATGTTGCCGACAATTCCCCATTTGAGGGCATGGACCCCTTTGGTGCTGCCCACACCCATGATCGAGGTGGAGATGATATGGGTGGTGCTGACCGGAATGCCGAAGTGGGAGGCGCTGAGAATCACGGCGGCGGCCGAGGTTTCGGCGGCAAAGCCGTGTACCGGTTTAAGCTTGATCATCTTGCTGCCCATGGTGCGAATGATCCGCCAGCCGCCGGCCATGGTCCCCAGCCCCATGGTCAGGGCGCAACCAAGGATGACCCAATAGGGCACCTCGAAGGTGGGCAGGGTGTGGTAGCTGACCAGGGCCAGGGTGATGATGCCCATGGTCTTCTGGGCATCGTTGCTGCCGTGGCTGAGCGCCATAACCCCGGCAGAAAACAACTGCATCTTCTTGAAGTATTTGTTGACCGTATTCGGGTTCATTCTGGCGCATACCCACAGGATGGTCACCATGCACAGAAACCCGATACCAAATCCTAAAAGCGGCGAGGTGATCATCGGCAGGAGCACTTTCTTGGTGACGCCGTCGAAATGAATGACGTGATACCCGGCCTTGGAAACCGTGGCACCCATCAAACCGCCGATCAGGGCATGGGAGGAACTGGAGGGGATGCCATAGTACCAGGTGATCAGGTTCCAGATAATGGCCGACAGCAGGGCACAAAGAATAACTCCCTGGGTAACGCTCTCGGTGGCCACGATGCCCTTGCCGATGGTGCTGGCGACATGGGTGCCCATGAAAGCGCCGACAATGTTGAGTACGCCGGCATAGAGGATGGCGGCGCGGGCGCTCAGCACCTTGGTCGACACCACCGTGGCGATGGCGTTGGCGGAATCGTGGAACCCGTTGATGTACTCGAAAACGAGCGCGGTGACGATAACGAAAACTAGCAGGGTTAGAACCATTGAGTCTCTTCCTTTTCCCGTGGCCCATGCATGGGCGGCAAGACATCCTGCCACCTGCGGAAAATCACTGGCAACGCCCTAACTGTGCTTGAGGGCGACATTGACAATCAGATCGGAAATGACCGAACACATGTCCAGCGCATTTTCGATCCCCTTGTAAATATCACGCAACTTGAGCACATAGAGCGCGTCGTATTTCCCGGAAAAGAGTTCTTCGGTGGCAGTGAACAGGATTTCGTCACCGCGATTTTCAATGTCCTTGATCCGGTAGTTGCAGGCGGTGATCTCTTTCAGCGGCGCATTGTTTTTCAGCATGGAAATGATCGTGCGTTGCTCTTCCGCCGACTTAATCAAGATTTCCGCCTGCTTCTTCACGATATCGTTGTAGGAATCGATCTTGTATATCCGCAGGTTGACACAGGCCTTGAGGATGACCTTGGTGCTTTTGTAGAGATAGGTCGAGATCAACTGGATATCTTCACGGTCGATCGGGGTGATGAACGAGGCGTTGAGCAGGGCGAGACTCCCCTCTAGCGCATCCACAGCTCTTCGCTTGTAGGTCTTCGCGTGGACGAGATACTCCTCGCGCTCCTTCAAGTCGGAATGGACAATCTGATAGAACAGTTGGGAAGTCAGCTCGCAGACCTCGGCGCCGTCCTCGAAAAATCGATAAAATTTGTTCTCGGGGGGCGGAAGTATTTTTGCAAGAAAACCCATGCTCATAATTGTTTTTCTCCTTTCAGAATTCTCAGCGATACACACGGCACGGAGCGCATGATGGACCGTTGCCATCCGCAGCTCCTCGCCGCCCGCTCCCTCACCGTTGCCGGTTAAAATTTCTTCCCGATCTCTTCCTGTTAAGGGGGCGCAAGCCGCCCGGACTTTACCTTTCTAACGGAATTATGACATTAAAAAAACAGTCGGCTAACTATTTTCTAACGAGCCTGTGCTGGGCCCAAGCGTGTCTAGTTCTGCGGCAGGAAATTAGGAGCTTAGGCGAAAAAGCGCTTTGCGCTGCCCGCTGCCTGTCCCCTGCACCTCCAGCTTCCGACAGCGCTCCCGCCGTGCCGTCGCCCAGCCTGGAAAACGGTTTGCGTCGACGCAGGATTGCATTGTGCAACCCGTTTCTTTTCGATATGGTGTGCCACTTGCGCGGCGCACCAGGGGCTTGCAAAAGGCTTTCCCCACTGTGCCGGTTTTCCACCCCCTGCTAGCCGAAGCGCGTGACCCTGCGCCCATGAACAACCCGATGCTCCCCTTTCCCGCCTTGCTCTTGCTGATGGCAACATGGGGCTTGATTTTCCTTCCAGCCTGTTCAGTGGGTCCGGATTACCAAGTCCCACATCCGACGATGCCGGCCCGCTGGAGCGACACGGCAAGCGTTGCCGCCGAAGATGGTTGCGCGACGCTGCCTCGGTGGTGGACCCTATTTCGGGACCCCTTGCTGGACTCGCTCATCGAGAGAGCCGTGGTCGCCAACCCCGATCTCAAGATCGCCGAGACCCGTATTCGCGAGGCCAGGGCGCAGCGCCGGGTGGCCGTTGCCGGCGGCCTGCCCGCCCTCGATGCAGGTGGCGGTTATAGCAACACCCGCCGCAGCGAGCGTGTGGCCGACAACGTCCACACCCAAGACCTGTTCCAAGCCCAGTTCGATGCCGGATGGGAGGTCGATGTCTTCGGCGGCGTCCGACGTCAAGTCGAGGCGGCGGATGCCACTTTGGCCGCCACAATCGAAGATCGCCGCGATGTCCTTGTTTCCTTGATTGGCGAGGTGGCGCGCAGTTATCTCGAACTGCGCGCCAACCAGCAGCGTCTGGCCATTGCCCGGGATAACAGCCGCACCCAGGAGCAAACCGTGGATCTGGTGCGCAACAAGCTCCAGATCGGGCTGGGGAGCGAATTGGAAGTCGCCCAAGCCGAGACCCTGCTGGCCCAGACCACGGCCCAGATTCCGGGGCTGGAGAGCAGCGCCATCCAGGCGATGCACCAATTGGCCCTGCTGCTCGGCCAACAACCACAGACCTTAAAAACGGAACTGGCCGCACCCAGTCCGACACTGCCGGTCCCGCCCCAGGTCCCCGCCATCCTGCCGTCCGAACTCCTCCGTCAGCGACCCGACATCCGCAGCGCCGAACGCCAACTGGCCGCAGCCACCGCCACCGTGGGAGTAGCCACGGCCGAACTGTTCCCCCGCTTCTCCCTGTCCGCCCTGCTCGGCGTCCAAAGCCTCTCCTTGGGCGATCTCGTGAGTCGTTCGAGCCGTTTCTGGTCGGTCGGCCCGGTGGTCAACTGGTCGCTCTACGACGGCGGACGGACCAGGGCAGCCATCGAAATCGGCGAGGCCCGTCGCGAACGCGCCCAACTTGCCTATGAAAAAACGGTGTTGACTGCTCTTGGCGAGGCGGAAGACGCCATCGTCGCCCTTGACCGGGAACGGGCCACCCGAACAGCGCTCGCCGAGGCGGTGGACGCCAGCCAAAGGGCAGTGCTCATCGCCCGCGGCCAGTACAAGGCCGGCATCACCACCTTTCTCAATGTCCTCCAGGGTGAAAATGCTCTCTATCAAAATCAGGACAAGCTGGCGCAAAGCGATCAACGCCTGGCTCTCGCCACCATCGCCCTCTACAAAGCCCTGGGCGGCGGTTGGCAGGACGAGCAGTCGCTTCCCATCTCCACTCCGAAACAGTCTCTGTCCGCAAGGAAAGCTTCATGACGTTTTTTGCATGCCCCCCTTTCTCGCCCCGTCCTCCCCGGTCCGCTCCTCTACCCCACGGAGCTGCGCGTCTGCTGCTGAGCCTGCTGGTTGTGCTGGTCGCCGTAGGCTGCTCGCCCGACAAGGAGGGCGATAGCAAAAATGGCGCGCAACAAAAGAAACGACCCGCCGTGATGGTTGCCGTCGCCGTCAGCAGCAAAAAAACGCTCCCTGTTAGCCTCACCGCCACCGGTCATGTCGAGGCATCGGCGACCGTCGAAGTTCGCTCGCAGGTCACGGGAACGCTCAAACCGTGCACTTCAAGGAGGGCGACGAGGTCAAGGTGGGCGAGCTGCTGTTCACCATCGATCCGCGCCCCTTTGCCGCCAACCTGGCCAAGGCCGAGGCCGACCTCGCCAAGGACAATGCCGAGTTGGAGAATGCCGGCCGCGAAGCCAGCCGTTATGCCCTCGCCGCCCAAAAAGGCTATGTGTCCATCGAACAGGCGGATCAGGCAGCCACCAGGGTGGCAACGCTTACTGCCACGCTCAAGGCGGATCAGGCAGCCGTCGACGCGGCCCGGCTGGAGTTGGAGTACTGTTCCATCCGAGCGCCGTTCACCGGCCGCACCGGCGAAATCCAGACCGACCAGGGCAATCTGATCAAGGCCAACGCCGACTCTGCCATGGTCACCCTGAAACAAATCCAACCGCTGCTCGCCAGCTTCAGCGTTCCCGGCCAGCATCTCCAGAAAATTGTGCGCTATCGGGCGGGCGGCACCCTCAAGGTCGAGGCAGGCGAAACCAATAGCGAGTCGGAACCTCTGCGCGGCTCCCTAGTTTTCATCGACAACACCGTCGATCCGACCACCGGCGTTATCCGTCTCAAGGCGAGTTTCAGCGAACACCGCCAGCGGCTCTGGCCGGGGCAGTTGGTCGATGTCCGTCTGCACCTGATCGACCGTCCCGACTGCATTGTCGTGCCCTCGCAGGCTGTTCAAATCGGGCAAAGTGGTGCCTATGTCTATGTGGTTAAGGAGGATAGGACGGTGAGTTACCGCCCGGTGACACCCGGCATGCAGGTCCAGGGCGAAACGGTGATAGAGAACGGCCTTGCGGAGGGCGAACGGATCGTCATCGACGGCCAGTTGCAGTTGGCCGATGGCTCCAGGATCGAGGAACGAGAGCCTGGACAGGCGGAAGCGAAAAGGAACGGCGGCGGCGGGGACGGCAGCGCGCGAGGCAAGCAATGACCGGCGTTTCCGATCTCTTTATCCGCCGGCCGGTGATGACCGTGCTGGTGATGTGCAGCATCTTGCTCTTCGGCCTGATCGCCTACCGGCAACTGGCGATCAGCGACCTGCCCAACGTCGATTTTCCCACGATTCTCGTCACCGCCAACCTGCCCGGCGCCAGCCCGGAAACCGTGGCCTCGACCGTGGCCACGGTCCTGGAGAAGCAGTTCGCCACCATTGCCGGCGTCGATTCCATGAGTTCGGTGAGCACCACCGGCTCCACCCAGATCACCCTCCAGTTTTCCCTGGAACGCGATATCGATGCCGCGGCCCAGGACGTACAAACGGCGATTTCGCTCGCGGCCCGCAACCTGCCCGACTCGATGCCGACGCCACCCTCGTTTCGCAAAACCAATCCCGCTGTCGATCCGATTCTGTTCGTCTCGCTGAGCAGCCCGACCCTGCCGCTCTCCCTGCTCGACCAGTATGGCCAAACCATGAGCCAGCGGTTGTCGATGATCAACGGCGTATCCCAGGTGACTCTGCGCGGCTCGCAGAAATACGCGGTGCGCGTCCAGCTCGACCCTAGAGCCTTGAAAGGATTCGACCTCGATGCCGACGAGGTGGCCAAGGCCATCAGCGCCCAGAACGCCAACCTCCCCATGGGCCAGTTGACCGGTGCCCATCGCAACCTGACCCTCCAGGCCGACGGCCAGCTCAAGGTGGCGGAACAGTACCGGAACGTGGTGGTGGCGGTGCGCGATAACCGGCCCATCCGGCTTGCGGAGGTCGCCTCGGTGATCGACAGCGTCGAAAACGACGAGTCCGGCGCCTGGTTCTTCACCCCCACCACCACGGCCCGGTCGATCTTTCTCGCCATCGAGAAGCAACCCGGCATGAACACCATCGAGGTGGCCGAGGCGGTCAAGAACCTCCTGCCCAAACTGGCCGAGAGCCTGCCCGCTTCGGTCCAACTGAACGTGCTGCGCGACGGCTCCATCGCCATCAAGGCCTCGTTCGAGGATATTCAGTTCACCCTGCTGCTCACCCTGGTCCTGGTGGTGTTGGTAATTTTTTTGTTTATCCGCAACCTCAGCGCCACGGTCATCCCCAGCCTGTCGCTGCCGATGTCGGTGATCGGCACCTTTGCCGCCATGTACCTGCTGGGCTACAGCCTCAACAACATGTCGCTGATGGCCCTGACTCTGGCGGTGGGTTTCGTGGTCGACGACGCCATCGTGGTGCTCGAAAACATCGTCCGCCACCTGGAGATGGGCAAAGCCCGAATGCAGGCGGCCATCGACGGCGCCCGCGAGGTCGGCTTCACCATCATCTCCATGACCCTGTCCCTGGTGGCGATCTTTATCCCCCTGCTCTTTCTCGGCGGCGTGATGGGGCGGCTGTTCCGCGAATTCTCGGTGACCATCGGCGTGGCGGTGCTGATCAGCGGCGTCATCAGCCTCACCCTGGTGCCCATGCTGTGCAGCCGTTACCTGCGCGAAGAAGGCGGCCACCGCCGGCATGGCCGGCTCTACAAATGGTCCGAAAAGGGCTATCAGTGGCTGGTCCAAATCTACGGCCGCAGCCTCCACACCGTGCTCCGCTACAAACGCACCACCATGCTTGTCTCCCTGGCGATCCTCGTGGCCACCGGCGCGCTCTTTATGACCGTGCCCAAAGGGTTCATTCCCTCGGAAGACCGGGGGTTCATCATGGTGTCCACCCAGACCAGCCAGGGGATCTCCTGGTCGAACCTGGTGGACCACCTGATGCACCTGGCCCGCATCGCCCAGCAGGATCCCAACATCGAGCGCTTCATGGTCAGCTCCAACACCTCGGGGTTCATGATGTTTATCCTCAAACCGCGCGGCGAGCGGTTGCTCAACGCCGACGAGGTCATCCAAGGGTTGCGGCCTAAACTCAACGCCGTGCCCGGCATCCGCGCCATGCTGGTCAATCCGCTGCCGATCACCATCGGCGGCCGTAGGTCCCGCAGCCTCTATCAGTTGACCCTGCAAGGCATCGATACCGACCAACTCTATGCGGTATCGCGCCAGCTTGAGCGGGTTATGCTGGAGCTGCCCGGCCTGGTCGACGTGTCGAGCGACCTGCAGATGGACAATCCCGAACTCCGGGTGGCCATCGACCGCAATCGCGCCCTGTTGCTCGGCGTCTCGCCGGAACGGATCGAAAACACCCTGTACAGTGCCTACGGCAACCGCGACATCTCCACCATCTTTGGCGCGAACGACCAGTACAGCGTGATTGTCGAGTTTCAAAAACACTTTCAGACCGATGCCTCGGCCCTGGCGCTGCTCCATGTTCGCTCCGACAAGGGGCCGCTGGTGCCGCTTTCCACGGTGGCCAACCTCCACGAAGGGCTCGGACCGCTCTCCATCAATCATTCCGGTCAGTTGCCCTCGGTCACCCTCTCCTTCAACATCAAGCCCGGCTTTGCCCTGGGCCAGGTTCTGACCGACCTGCAACAACGGGCCGATCGCCTTCTCCCCACCGGCGTCACCGCCTCGTTCCAGGGCAATGCCCAGCAGTTCCAGTCCGCGCAGGCAAGCATGGGCTGGTTGCTCGCCCTGGCCATCGTCGTCATCTACATCGTGCTCGGCATCCTCTACGAAAGCTACATCCACCCGCTCACCATCCTCACCGCCCTGCCCTTTGCCGGCTTCGGTGCCCTGATCACCCTGCTGCTGTGCAGGATCGAGCTGTCGATCTACGCCTTTGTCGGCATCATCATGCTGATCGGCCTGGTCAAGAAAAACGGGATCATGATGATCGACTTCGCCATCGCTGCCCAGCAGGAAGGGAAAACCGCCACCCAAGCCATCCACGAGGCCTGCGTCATCCGCTTTCGGCCGATCATGATGACCACCATGGCCGCGCTCATGGCCGGCATACCGATTGCGCTGGGCTACGGCGCAGGTGCGGAATCGCGGCAACCGCTAGGCCTGGCCGTAGTCGGCGGCCTGCTCTTTTCCCAGACCCTGACGCTGTACGTCACGCCGGTGTTTTACGTGTACATGGAACAGATGCAGCAGTGGTTGCAGCGACGAAAAGCCCTGGCTCGCAAGGCGGTTGCCTGAAAGGGCGGTTTGTTCACTCGCCGGGGGATACAACGGAAAAAGGCGGTCCCCTTGCGGGAACCGCCTTTTTTTATTGGCGTGACAGCGGGGCCGCTGCCGCGTGAATCAAACCAGCAATTCCAGGCCGGAGAAGAAGTACCCAATTTCGAAAGCGGCGGTCTCCGGGGCGTCGGAACCATGGGTGGCGTTGGCCTCCAGCGAATCGCCGAATTCGCGGCGGAGGGTGCCTTCGGCGGCGTTCGCCGGATTGGTGGCACCCATGAGATCGCGCCATTTCTTGATCGCGCCCTCGGCCTCCAGCACCATGACAATGCAGGGACCGCTGGACATGAAGTCGGTCAGCTCGCCGAAGAAGGGACGATCCTTGTGCACATAGTAGAATCCTTCCGCCTCGCGTTTGCTCAAATAGAGTTTTTTCATGCCGACGATCTTGAACCCCTCGGCATAGATGCGGGCGATGATCTTGCCGGCGTTTCCGGCAATGAAGGCGTTGGGCTTGATGATGGCAAATGTACGTTCCATGATTCAACAATCTCCTTCTTGCGTAATGATATCGATGGGGGACGCTTCACGGATTGGATGCGGAAGCGGCGTTGGCGAATGTGCGGCAGCTATACCATGAACCAGGGGCAAGGGCAACCTCCCCGAGAACGGTTTTTCACCGAGACCGTTTCTGCCTGGCCGACAACAGAAACGACAACGGGGGATGGCCCCGGTCCAGCCGGCACCATCCCCCGCAAAGAGGTCGCTTGGCAAACTCCGGCCTGCAAGGCCGGCGCTTTACTGCTCCAACAGGACGAACTGGCCGTTCTTGACGGTGAGCATGGCAAAAGCATCGAGCCCCAAGCCACCGTGATCGGTGGGCGAGAAATTGAAGGTGCCGGCCGTACCGATCAGCCCCTTGATATCCTCGATAGCGGCGCGCACCTTTTCCCGATCTTCGCCGCCGACCTCAATGGCCTTGGCCAGAATGGTCATGGCGTCGTAAGTGTGCCCGCCGAAGGTCGACACCTTCTCGTTGAACTTGGCTTCATACGACGTTTTATATTTCATGAGAAAATCCTTCTGCGGTCCTGCGGGCAGGGCCTCGGCCACGAGCAAGCGGCTGGCCGGAAAGATGATGCCCTCGGCGGCCGCGCCGGCGGCCTCGGCGTATTTGATATTGGCAAAACCGTGGCTTTGGTAGATGGGCACATCCCATCCAGCCTGCCGGATGTTCTTGGCCAGGATGGATTGGGCCGGCACGATCGACCAGTTGACCACCGCCTGAATCTCGGCGTTGGCCTTGAGCTTGGCGACAATCGCGGAAAGGTCGGTGGCGCTCTTGTCGTACACCTCTTCGGCCACGATGGCGATGCCGTAAGCGGGGGCGTTCTTGGCCAACTGCTCCTTGCCGGCCTTGCCGAAACCGTCGTTCCCCGCCAGCACGGCGATATTCTTGATCCCCTTTTTCTGCATGGTCATGAAGATCTGCTGGGCGGCATAGCTGTCGCTGGGCGCGGTCTTGAACACATGCGGGGTCGGCGGGACGACAATGGCTTCCGCCGCGGAGCAGGAGATGAGAATGGTCTTGCCGTCCTCGGCGATCTTCTTGATGGCAAGACTTTCACCGCTGGTGGACGGACCGATGATCGCGAACACCTTGTCTTCCTCGATCAACTGCTTGGCAAAGGAAACAGCCTTCTCCGGGCTGCCGCCGGAATCCTTGACAATTAGCTCGATGGTCTTCCCCTTGATGCCGCCCTTTGCATTGATCTCATCGACCAGCATGTTCAGCGACCGGACCTCGGGGCCACCCAAAAAAGCCGCGGGGCCGGTCTCGGCCAGGATAGCGCCAACCTTGATGCCGGCAGCCTGGGCAAAGGTTGTCGTCAGCGCCCAACAAAGAACAACCAAGCACGCAGAACGCGCCATCCGCAGTGTACACCGTACCTTTTCCATGCACTCCTCCACTTGTATTGAAAAAGACCTCAGCCAATAAGAACTGTGCTGTTATGACAAATAGTCCCCGGATAGTCAACGAATACCAACGGTTTCGCACCGTTTCGTCCCGTGGCGGCGGGAGCGCTCCCCTCAAAAAAAACACCGGCCCGCCTTGACTCCGCCCTTCCGCCTTTGATATAAAAATAATAGTTGTTTTATCATGCTTTTCCGTCTGCCGGGCACGGGTCGGGCAGAGGACGGAGGGAGCAGGTTTGCGGTTTTCGTTTTTCTCCTGTGGCGTCACGGAAAAGCCATGCCTGTCCATCTTTCAAGGAGGTCGTTGTGAAAAAAATCGTCAGCTCCCTGGTCTGTACATTGTTCCTGGCATTGCTCGCCGCCCCTGTTTTCGCCGAAACTTCACCCGAACAACTTGCCGCAGAATCGGAGGCCTACGTCAAATCGACCGCCAAGGAGACCCCCACCGCTCCGGATACCATTGTCGCCAAGGTCGACGAGGCCTGCCAACTTTTGAAAAAAGAGGGCCCGGCGGCCTTTCCCAAATTCAAGGGGAAAGGCAGTCCTTTTCTCTTCGAAGGCACCTATATTTGGATCCACAGCCTGAAAGAAACCAAAATGCTCGTCCATCCGATCAAATTCAAGATGGAAGGCAACGAGTTGATCGGCCTGAAGGACGAGAAAGGCAAACGCTTTTTTGTCGCCATGAACAATGTCGCCAACGAGACCGGACAGGGATGGGTTGAGTATTACTGGCCCGTCCCCGGCACCAAGGACATTGTCCGCAAGGTCTCCTATGTCAAGAAATGCACCATGGCCGACAACGTCGATGTCGTTATCGGCTGCGGCATCTACAACGGCGATCCGGCCGCCATGGCCAAGCTGGAAATCAAATAAACCCCGTCCCTCTTGCAGCACCACCCCGGTGCCCGGCCCTTCGGTCGGCACCGGGTTTTTCTGTGCATTGCGTGCCGCGGCGGTCCATGCGGTCACTCTTCCTGCAAACCCTGAGGACACCGGTCCATCGGGTTTCATTCAGCCTTCATTTCGGACAGGATAGACTATGGCCTTTTCACTTCTTGCACCCAGCCTCAAGACCAGACTCTACGGCCTGGTCGTATTCACGATCGTAATCATTCTTGTTCTGGTGGCGACCGGGATTCATTATTATGGCAACATTAGCCAGGCCAACGCCACGAAATCCGACTTCAACCGGCTCATCGGCAACCTGCAGGATGCCAGAATCGCCGAAAAAACTTACCTGCAGTTCTTTTCCGCCGAGGTCAAGAGCCAGTTCGAGCAACTGATCCTCGACACCAACAAGGCCCTTGAGGCGGTTTCGCAGAAAAGCCGCGATGAGGAGATCGGCAAGCAATTGAGCGATGCCAAGGGACTCGTGGGAAACTACCGGCAGATCTTCGGCGAGGTTGTCAAGACCCATGGAGAACAAGATACACTGAAAAAGGAGATGATGCAGCCGCTCCTCCTCGCCCTGGACATACTCGGCGGCATCCAGGCGGATTTGGAAGCCCGCCAAGCCGATCTCCAGATGCAGGGGGAGGATTTGAGTGCGGTGGACAACGAGATGCTCAACATCGTGCGCGACTGCAAAATCGGTTTCCTCCAACTCCAGAGCCTGCAATATCAATTTCTCCTGTCCGGCGACACCAAACTGATCGACAGTTTCAAGCAGTCGACCGACACCATCGTCAAGAACAGCATCCCGGCCCTGCATGAGACCTCCGTGGCGCTGCAAAACAAAAAATTTATCGAACAGGCCAAGGAGATCAAGGGCACGATCCAGTCTTTCCTCAAACTGATCGAGCAGTCCCAGGCCTTAGGCGTCAAGGAGCGGGAAGCAACCCGCCAGCTCGACACCGCCGGGAAAAAAGCCATCGAACCGGCGGAGGCCACGGTCAGCCTGACCAACGCCATTATCCTACGCCAAACCAAATCGGCGGTCATGACCATTGCCATCATCGTGACCATCGGCATCGCCGCTTTTCTGGGCCTCTCTTCCTATCTGGTGCGCGCCATCACCAAACCGCTCCATCAGGTGGTGGCGGGACTTAAAGATATCGCCGAGGGCGAAGGGAATCTGACCCACCGGCTGGAGGTGAAAACCCAAGACGAGATGGGCGAGTTGGCCAAATGGTTCAACGTCTTCATCGAAAAAATTCAGGTGGTGATCCGGGATGTGGCCCAAAATGCCGGGTTGCTCCGAACGTCCTCACGGCAGTTGCTGGATATCGCCAAACAGATGTCGTCCGGGGCCGATCAGACCTCGGACAAGGCCAATACCGTCGCCGCGGCAGGCGACGAGATGAGCGGCAACATGGGCGCCGTGGCCTCGGCCATGGGCGAGGCGTCGAGTAACGTCAGCATGGTAGCCGCCGCCGTCGAGGAGATGACCTCGACCATCACCCAGATTGCCGACAATGCCGACAAGGCGAGCAAGATCACCTCGGGCGCGGTCGCCCAGACCGAAAAAGCCTCGGTGCAGATCAGCGAGCTGGGCGAATCGGCCAAGGATATCGGCAAGGTGATCGAGACGATCACCGATATTTCCGAGCAGGTGAATCTGCTGGCCCTCAACGCCACCATCGAAGCGGCACGGGCCGGCGAGGCGGGCAAGGGTTTTGCCGTTGTCGCCAACGAGATCAAGGAATTGGCGCGGCAAACCGCAGCGGCGACGAATGAGATCAAACAGCGCGTGGAGGGCATCCAGCATTCGACCAAGGGCACGGTGGACGAAATCGAGGCCATCACCAAGGTGGTGAACGAGGTCAATCAGATCGTTGTCGCCATTGCCGGGGCGGTGGAGGAGCAGTCCGCAGCCACCAGGGAGATCGCCAGCAATATCGGCCAGGCCTCGGCCGGCATCAACGAGGTCAATGAGAATGTCGCGCAGAGTTCGGTGGTCTCCGCCCAGATCGCCCAGGAAATCAGCGAAGTCAAGGACGCCGCCGGTCACATGTCCAAGAACAGCACCCAGGTGAACCAGAACGCCACCGATCTCTCCCGGCTGGCCGGCGAACTCAACGCCATGGTCGACCGCTTCAAGGTGTGAACGGCCGAGAGCGGCAACCCTTCGATCTACCCAAAAAACAACAGGCCCTCTCGGCAAAGAGGGCCTGTTTTATTTGTATCTCCCCCGCATTCGTTGTTCCTTGGACAAAGGAGCGCGCGTGGCGGAATTAGGCGTCCAGCAGTTGGCGTAGCGTGGTGGCCAAGGTGTGCAGGGTGAACGGTTTGCGGAGAAAGGCGTGCGGGTTGCGGCCCAGCGCATCCGGGGTGCCCTCGGCAAAGGTGTGACCCGAACAGAGGAGGACCTTGAGCGTTGCATCCCTGCTCGTCATGCGTTGCACAACTTCCCATCCGCCCATCCTCGGCATGATCAGATCGAGCATCACCAGATCGATCCGCTCCCGATGTTCGGTATAGAGTTGCAGCGCCTCCTCGCCGGAAAGCGCGCTGAGCACGGTGTAGCCCAGGTGAAGGAGCATCTCCCGGGTGAGGTGCAGCACCATCGCATCGTCGTCGACCAGCAGGATCGTTTCCGCTCCGGGCAGACAGTCTTCCGCCGATTGCCGGGACTGCTCGACCCGGCCTACGAACGCAGGAAACAGCAGGACGAACCGTGCCCCACCCTCCGGCGCGTTGCCGGCCTGAATGATCCCGCCATGGTTGTTGACGATGCTGTAGGCCGTGGCCAAACCCAGGCCGGTGCCCACATCCTGCCCCTTGGTGGTGAAGAAGGGATCGAAAATCCGATCAAGGATATGCGGGTCGATCCCGCAGCCGGTGTCGGTGACCGTTATTTTGACGAACCGGCCCGACGACCGCTTGTGGAGAGCGGCAAAGTGCCGGTCGAGAACGACGTTCTCCGTGACCAGTTGCAGCTCGCCCCCGCCGGGCATAGCGTGGGCGGCATTGACGAAGAGGTTGAGCAGCACCTGCTCGATCTGGCCGGCATCGACCTCCACCGGCCAGATTTCCTGCTGGAGCCTGCTGTCGATGACAATATCCCGCCTGCTCTGCCCAAAGAGAGAGGCGCAGCCGGTCAGCAGCAGGTTGAGATCGACCGCCTTGACCTCGCTCCGGTTGCCCTTGGCCAGGGTGAGCAGTTGCCGGGTCAGGTCGCCGCCCTGTTTGACATACTGCTCGATGTTCCGCAACCTCTCCGGATTCGCACCGGGCCTCCCCTTCTCCGCATCCAAGAGCATCAACGAGGTGTTTCCCTGAATGCCCATGAGGACATTGTTGAAATCGTGGGCGATGCCACCGGCCATGGTGCCCAGGGCCTCGAATTTCTGTGCCCGATAGAGCTGCAGCTCCAGGGCCTTGGCCTCGGTGAGGTCGCGATAACTCAAGATAACGCCTGCGGGCTGGCCCCGGTGGTCTGTATAACGGGCCGCACTGAGGGAAACGTCGAGAAGCGTCCCCTTGCGGGTCGGCCGTTTGGTGAGCAGATGAACGATCGGCTGCCCTTCGGCGACGAGCGCCGCATGTTCGGGGGACGCGGGATCGGCCTCAAAGCCGAGGGCAAAAGGCAGGGGCTGCTGCGCCAACTCCTCAAAGGTCCAGCCGAAAAGTCGGGTGAAACTGGGGTTCACATAGCTAATGCGCCCATCGCGGGTGGTAATGGCAATGGCATCGGCAGCGGCATTGAGCAGGCTGAGATACAGGGCCTCGCTTGTTTTCGACTCCTCGTACAAGCGGCGGTAGCGCTCCTGGCTCTCCGCAAGCTCGCGGGTCCGCTCCACCACCTTGCGCTCGATGTCGTTGCGGTGAAAGATCAGCTCCTGCTCCTGCCGCTTATGCCGGGTGATATCGACAATCAGCACCAGGACGCCGTTGATTGCGCCGTTCTTGTCCTTGATGGGGGTGGCGATATGGTCGATGAAGATCAGCTCGCCGTCGACCCGCCTGCGACTGCGCTCCGACCGGCCATTCGGCTCTCCCGCAAAGACCTTCCTCGCCGGACAATCCTCGCAAACCCCATCGATGCCGGCGGCGGCCTGGTAGCAAAACATTCCCAGGGCCGCCTCGCCGTAAATCTCCTTGGCCTTGCGGTTATATCCGACGACCCGGTAGTCGCGGTCCAGCTCCCACATGGCGATGTCCATGACATCGTTCAATTCGGCCAGGGTCGTCTCCAGGCGATTGCCGGCTCCGGTCTCTTCGGGTTGCGCCAGGGTGTTGCGCAACACCTCCAACTTCTCAGATGGCGCCATGCCCCACTCTCCGCGACCTGCCACCCATCAAGGGCTCCATCATGGCATGCGAACGGCGTAGGTCGCCGCCGGCAGCAATGCTGCGCGTGCCTAACGCGAACAACTTGTTCCCCCGCCCCAGCACGGTTTCCATCGGTTTAAATCTTAAAGGTGTTGACAATGCCTTGCAGTTCGTTGGCCAATTCCTGCAAACGACCGGCGCTTGCGGTGACCTGCCTGCTGCTCGTCGAAATCTCGTTCGAGGCCTGATTCACCCCGGCAATATCCTGGGTGATGGTTCCGGCAACCGCCGAACTCTGCGAAACATTCTCATTGACCTCTCCCAACCCTTGTGAGGCCTGGGCGATATTGTTCGCGATCTCCTCGGTGGCAGCCGATTGCTCGGACACGGCATTGGAGATGGTGGCCACGATTTCGTTGACGCTGTTGATGATCTTGGAAATCTGATTGATCTCCTCCACCGTCGAACTGGTCGTCCCCTGGACACCGGCGATTTGGCCCTTGATGTTCATGGTTGCGGCGGCAGTCTGCTTGGCCAGTTCCTTGATCTCGTTGGCGACCACGGCAAAGCCCTTGCCCGCCTCGCCGGCCCGTGCAGCCTCGATGGTGGCGTTGAGGGCCAGCAGGTTGGTCTGTTCGGATATCTCGGTAATGGCCTCGGTGACCTTGCTGATCGCCTGGGCGGCCTGCCCCAGTTCGGCCATTTTCCGCGAGGTGTTCAACGCCTGGGAAACCGCCTTTTCGGAAACGGAATGCGCCTGTTCGGCGTTCTGGGCAATCTGGCTGATGGTCGCGGTCATCTCCTCGGCAGCGCTGGCCACCATGGTCGTGTTGGTGGTCGATTGCTCCATGGCCGCCGCCACCCCGTTGAGATTGGCGCTCATCTCCTCGGCGGCGGTGGCGACGTTGTTGGCCCGGCCGGAGGTCTCCTCGGCGGTTTTCGACAGGCCGGTGGCAATATTGGCGAGTTCCTTGATCGAAAGATTCACCTCTTTGGTGTTGTCGCTGATCCTGCCGATCATTTTTTGCAGTTTTTCAATAAAAATATTGAACCACTTGGCCAACTCACCGACCTCGTCCTTGGAGGTCACCGCGAGGCGCATGGTCAGGTCCCCCTCGCCCTGGGCAATGTCCTTGAGACCGGCAACCGCCTTGTTGATCGGCTGGACGATGGAATTGGCGGCAAAAAAGATGAGGAGCGCGGCCAAGGCGGTGGCGACGGCCGTGATCAGGGCAATGGTGTTGCGCAGGGACACGACGCTGGCCAGGAACTCGCTGGCGTTCTGGGTGGCGGCGACACTCCAGCCCTTGATCTTGATCGGCGCATAGCCTGCGACCTTGTCGATCTCCTTGTAGACATAGGATTCCGCGCCGATCTTTCCGGCCAGCATCTCCTTGGTGATCGTTTCCATCCCCTTCAAGGTCTTGAGATCGAGTTGCAGCACATTCTTGGCATCGGGATGCGCGTTGATGATGCCTTCCTTGTTGGCCATGAAGCAATAACCGGTCTCCCCGATTTTTTTCGCGGTCACCAGATCGGCGAGGACGGATCCCTTGAGCAGCGCGGCAAACACGCCGAGAAAGGCGCCGTTGTCGGACAGCACCGGTCCGCAGAGGAGAAGCACGGGGTCGTTGGTGGTTTTGGAGCGGACCATTTCGCCGCTCAAGGTTTTCTTGCTGCTTTTAACTTCCTGAAACAGGGGATGCGTGGCGATATCCAGCCCTTTTACCTCCTCCGCCGAAACGGCATCGGAGGCATAGACCTTACCGTTGACATCGGTCAGGAGAATAGCGTTGTAATTGGTCCTGAGCTGCTCGAAGCGCTTCTTCAAATCCTTCTGGATCGTTTCCACCGCCTCGGCAGCGCCTTCGACCCCCTTGGCCTGCACTGCCTCGGCGGCGACTTTCACCATGGTCCGTCCGGCAAAGGCCGCAACAAACTTGATCTCTCCGTCCAAGGTGGCCGCAACCTGGAGGGCCAACCCTTCGGCGATGGACTGGGCATTGGCCTTGCTGTATTTGGTGACAGCTTCGGCGGAATTGTTTTTCGCCACGTAGCCGCTCACCGCAAGCGGAAGGAGAACGATGAGAATGCCGCCAACAATAAGTTTGAAACGAATGGATGAAAATTTCATGATTTCCCTCTTCCCGAAAATAAGAAATTTTATAAATCCGACAGAACACAGATCGGAATGCTTTCACGCCGCTGCACGCATCCTCCCCCAAGGCCGGATGCAGCGACCGCCTGTACGACTTTTCACAATCTATTGTAGAGGTTTTTCAAAAAGAAAAAAGCCAATATTAGGTAAATTTACCTATTCTATCGTTCAAACCAAAGAGCGACGACGCGGCAATCGTGGTTGCGGGGGGCATTTCCTCTGCTTTGACGCACACAACTGAGGACATCAGACGAAGCCGCCACCTGAGGCGACCCATTTATGAGACGACACCTTTTCCCTGCGCCGGCATGCGGATCAGGGGCACATTAAATTTCTGGATATGATCCGCCTCAGAGCAGAGGCGGCAATCCGCTGAAAAAGCGTCGACATGTCGGAGAGAGGTTGGCAAATAGAGCGGCCAAGCGGGCAGGCCGGCTGTTCCGGAGGGTTCTTCTGAGAAAAACAGCAAACAAGACGCCCTTCCCTGACGACGCCTTGCCTGCTCAGCGGCGCGGAGTCGTCAGGGAAATGGATTGTGGAGCAGCCGACAAGAAGGGAAGAGTATGTTTCCGGGCATCAGGGCCGACCGAAAACAGCGTCAAGGAAACGGCAGAGGAGGCCGCCGTCTCCGGCAACAGACTACTGGAGCAGACACTTCATATCTTGAAAATACCCACGATTGATTGCAATTCACTCACCAATCCGTTGAGTTGATCAGCACTGGCCTTGATTTGGTGACTGCGGTCTGAGATCTCGGCGGAGGCGTCATTCACCCCGGCAATGTCCTGGGTTATCGTGCCGGCCACAGCGGAACTCTGGCTGACGTTTTCATTGACCTCGCCCAATCCCTGCGAGGCCTGGGCAATATTGTTGGCGATTTCCTCGGTGGCGGCGGACTGCTCGCCGACCGCGGTGGAGATGGTGGCAACGATCTCGTTGACGTTATTAATGATTTTGGAGATTTGGTTAATCTCGTCCACAGTTGCATTGGTCGTCCCCTGAACGCCCGATATCTGATTTTTGATGTTCATAGTGGCAGCGGCAGTCTGTTTCGCCAATTCCTTGATTTCGTTGGCCACAACCGCAAAGCCCTTGCCCGCCTCGCCGGCCCGGGCAGCCTCGATGGTGGCGTTGAGGGCCAACAAATTGGTCTGCTCGGAAATTTCGGTAATAGCCTCCGTCACCTTGCTGATCGCCTGCGCCGCTTGTCCCAATTCCGCCATCTTGTCCGAGGTGTTGGCGGCCTGCACCACTGCTTTTTCCGAAATAGCATGGGCCTGTTCTGCATTTTGGGCAATCTGGTTGATGGTCGCGGTCATCTCCTCGGCGGCGCTGGCCACCATGGTGGTGTTGGTGGTCGACTCTTCCATGGCGGCGGCGACGCCGTTGAGATTGGCGCTCATCTCCTCGGCGGCAGTGGCCACATTGTTGGCCCGGCCTGAGGTTTCCGAGGCGTTTTTCGACAGAGCGTCGGCAATATTGGACAACTCGCTGATTGAATGGTTGACCGCCCTGGCGTTGTCGCTGATGCGACCGATGATTTTCTGTAGCTTTTCAATAAAGGTGTTGAACCATGTCGCCAGTTCGCCCACCTCGTCCCTGGTGGTCACCGCCAGACGCATGGTCAAATCGCCCTCGCCTTGGGCAATGTCTTTCAGACCGGCGACCGCCTTGTTGATCGGATTGGTGATGGTGGAAGCGGCAAAAAAGATGATAATCGCAGCAAGCAGGATGGAACCCAGGGTGATGAACCCGATTATTTTCTCCAATGAGGTGACGCTGGCCAGGACCTCGTCCTTGTCCATGTTTGCAGCCACGCTCCAGCCGGTCAAAGCAATCGGAGCGTACCCGCCAATTTTTTCGATCTTTTCAAAAACGTATGGCTCAACGCCCGCCTTGCCAGCCATCATGGCGCTGGCAATGGACTCCATGCCTTTCAGGGACTTGAGGTCAAGGGTGAGTACATGTTCTTCTTTGGGATGAGCAATAATGATACCGGTCTTGTCGATCATAAAGGCATATCCGGTTTTCCCGATTTTTCTGTCGGTCACCAGATGGGTGAGCGTCGAAGCCTTCATCGACATGCCAAAGATTCCAAGGAAATCGCCTTTCTCTGAGACAATAGGGGCGCACACCACACTGATCAGATCGCCGGTGGTTTTCGAACGAACCACATCGCTGACCACAGGCTTGCCGCTGCTTTTCGCCTGTTGAAAATACGGGCGCTCGGCAACGCTTGACCCTTTGTACTCTGAACCGTCAGCCAGTTCCCCAGTATAGATCTTGCCTGAAGCGTCGGCGACGTAAATGCCCAGGTAATTACCCCCCAACACCTTATATTTTTTTTTCATATCCAGACGAAGCTCTTGAATGGCGGAGGCCGCGCCTTCAATGCCCTTGGCCTTAACCTCCTCCGCCACGCTTTGCAACCTTGTGTCCGTTGAAAAGGCCAAAGCGGTCTTCACTTCTCCGGCCAAGGCTTTATCGATTTGAACAGCAATGCTTCGAGCTGTAATTTCTCCATCCTTTATGGCCAGTTCGGTTAAGGCGCGCGAAGAATTCGTCACCGAAAAGTAGCCGTTGACAACCAGCAACACCGCAACAGCCAAGCAACCTCCACTGACAAGCTTGAAACGGATTGACTTTAAGTTCATTTTATTCCCCCCCTCGAAGTAGATAATTGAGGCGTATCCGCTAGGTCTGCCCTAAACAGAAGCTGCTTCCCCCGTTGTGGTCGCCCCTTATCGAACGCACGTCTTTGACGTATATAAAAGTATAGGCTGAGATGAGGTGGAAAGTCAAAACGCGAAGCAACAAAATAGCTGATTTTGCCTATTTTTTCCTGTGTTGGGAAAACACGGGGGTTCTCCGGCAAAAAAGAGGGTCAAGCCAGCCGACCGCGCCCTGGAAGTTGTTCGACAATCTGACGGGCGATCTCCTCCTGATCAAAGCCGTCACAGGAGATAGTCAGTTCCGCGTATTTTTTATAGAGAATCTGCCGTTCGTCGAACAGTTCGCGGAAGGTCTGGTTCTTGGCCTTGGCGATGCCGCGGGTGGCAAAATTGCGGATACGGCGCTCGATTTCGGCAAAGGAGACGTGAAGAAAGATTACGGTGGATATCCGCTGGAGGTGGGCCATGGCCTTGGCGCTGTAGGCGGCGCTGCCGCCGGTGGCGATGACATGCCGGCTGACGTTGAGTTTGAGAATCTCCTCCTCCTCGATGGCCCGCAGATTAAGGTGGTCGGATTCGTCCAGGATCTGCTGCAATGATTTTTGCCGGTTGATCTGGATGAGGACATCGGTGTCGATGAATCCCAGCGACAGGTTCTTGGCGAGAATGATGCCGACGGTGCTCTTACCCGCACCCGGCATACCGATCAGGGTGAGATTGGATTTCATGCTGTTCTTTCCAGGGTGGAGGGGGGAGATCGCGAAGGACCGAGGATCTCTTTTGCAACAGAGCCTAGCCCAAGGCTCTCGGGAGGGCAAGGACGATTGACGGACGGAAAGAACGCGAGACGGAAAAAACGGAAGGCTCCCGCCCGGAGCCGCTGTAAGGAGTTCAGCGGCTCCGGGACGAGGAAAGCGGGAAAACGGAAAGATTACCAGGCAACCTCTTGCTTGATCTCGCCCCGCGTCGAAATCACGACATGGCGGATGGGAAAGGCGGGCTTGGCCGCATCGACGGCCTTTTTGATGATTTGCAGCATCGAATGGCAGCAGGGCACCTCCATGATGAGGATGGTCAGCGAGTTCAGTTTCCGGGTACGAAAAATTTCGGTAAACCGATCGACATACAACTGCTGGTCGTCGAACTTGGGACAACCCATCATCACCACCCGACCGGTAAGAAAATCCTTTTGCAGGCCCGCATAGGCCACGGCGGAACAGTCGGCGGCCACCAGCAGGTCGCAGTTTTCGAGAAAGGGCGCGGTCGGTGGAATCAGCCGAATCTGCACCGGCCAGTGACTCAAGGCCGAGCCTATCTGTGCGGCCGGGATGTTCGCCATTTGGCAGGGCGACAGGGGTGCGTGGGTTTGCAGCCGAGCCGAAGGACAGCCCGAGCCATGAGGTATCGTCAGGTTGGTAGCCTGTTGCTCTTTACCGGCGAGAAAGGCATGCACGGCCTCCTCGTCGAACTCGTCGGCTTCGCGCTCGATAATCTGAAGCGCACCGGTGGGACAGGAACCGAGACAGGCGCCGAGTCCGTCGCAGAGCTTGTCGGCCACCAATCGGGCCTTGCCGTCGATGATCTGCAGGGAGCCTTCGGCGCAATCGGGAACACAGAGGCCGCAGCCGTTGCACAGTTCTTCGTCGATTTTGATGATCTTTCTTCGCACTTTCATAGGAGTATCTTCAGGTAAATGTTGTGACGCCGATCAGCCGAGGACCGCCTCTTTCAGGGCTTCGATGCCGAAGCGCTCCATGAACCGGGCGGACCGGGACTTAAACTTGGCAGTATGCAGATAATAATTCAGCGTTTTGGTCACCAGGGTGACGGCCTCGTCATCGCTCAACCCCTCGGCCACCAGATCGCCGATGCGGGGCCGGCCAGCGGCGTTGCCGCCAAAGGAAAAGCGCCAGCCCTTGCTTTCCCCGGCCAGGCCGACATCGCGCATCCATGATTCGCAGCAGCAAAATCGGCAACCGGAAATCCCCACCTTGACCTTGGCCGGCAAGGGGCCGTCCAATTCGATGCTCTTGATCCGCTCGCCCAGGCTAAGGGCATCCTGATGTCCGTACTTGCACCAGGTGTTGCCCGGACAGGCCTGCACATAATGCACCCGGTTGTGAGCATGGGGCGGCGTATCCGGAAGCTGCAACTCTTCTCTCAGGGCCGCCAACGCCTCGGGTTCCATGCCGAGGAAGGCCACCCGCTGGGCGCCGGTGATTTTCGTCTTCGGAATCCGGTACTTTCGCGCCAAGGCGGCGACATGTTCCAGATCTTCGGGGCTGAGCAGGCCGGCATCGTAATAGGGCAGCACGAGATAGGTCTTGTGGTTGTCGTTCATGGTCGGATTCCGGGCGCACCTCGACCGGACCGGACGATCCGGCCGAGATGCTTGGGGTTAAAGGGGAAAAAAGGATTAGCCGAGAATGGCTTTCAGGTCCGCTTCCGGGGTATCCACAGGTTTGATGCCGAAGGTATCCACCAGGAACTGGAGGACGGCCGGGGAGATGAAGGCCGGCAGCGACGGTCCGAGGCGGATGTCTTTGATTCCGAGATATAACAGGGTCAGGAGGATGGCCACCGCCTTCTGCTCGTACCAGGAGAGCACCATGGACAGCGGCAGGTCGTTGACGCCGCAGTCGAAGGCCTTGGACAGGGCCACCGCGATCTGGATGGCCGAGTAGGCGTCGTTGCATTGACCAACGTCCAAAAGACGGGGAATACCGCCGATATCGCCCAGATTCTTATCAAAGAACCGGAACTTGCCGCAAGCGAGCGTCAGCACCATGCAATCCTTGGGCACCTGCTCGACAAAACGGGTGAAGTAGTCGCGGCCGGGTTTGGCGCCGTCGCAACCGCCCACCAGGAAGAAGTGGCGGATGGCCTTGGCCTTAATCGCATCGATGACCTTGTCGGCCACGCCGAGCACGGCGTTGCGGGCAAAACCGACCAGCACCTGGCCGTTATCGACATCGTCGGTGAAACCGGGCATGGCCAGGGCCATCTCGACAACCGCCGAGTAATCTTTGTCCTCAATGTGCTTCACGCCCGGCCAGCCGACCAGACCGTTGGTGAAGACCCGGTCCTTGTAATCGTCGCGGGGCTTCTGGATGCAGTTGGTGGTGAACAGGATCGGCCCCGGAAAGTTCGGAAACTCCTTCTGCTGGTTCTGCCAGGCGGTTCCGTAGTGGCCGTAGAAGTGCGGATATTTTTTCAATTCCGGATAACCGTGGCAGGGCAGCATCTCGCCGTGGGTGTAGATGTCGATCCCCTTGCCTTCAGTCTGCTTCAACAACAGTTCCAGGTCGTGCAGGTCGTGGCCGGTGATGAGAATGCACTTGTTCTTGCGATGTCCGAGCGGCACCGGGGTCGGCACCGGATGGCCGTAGGTGCCGGTGTTGCCGGCATCGAGCAGCTCCATGGCCCGCAGGTTGATCTCACCAGCCTTCATCGCCACCGGCACGCATTGGTCCACGGTCAAACCGGGAACAAGCAACACGGCCAGGGCCTCGTAGCAGAAGGCGGCGACAGCCGGGTCCTTCTGACCGAGAATGGCCGCGTGATCGGCATAGGCGGCAATGCCTTTGAGACCGTAGAGCAGGGTCTGCTTCAGCGAGCGGATATTGACGTCGCTATCCAGGGATTCGATGAGATTGAGTGCTTTGCCCTGGGCCGCCAGTTCGGCGACATCACCGGTGGGGATGAAGGTGGCCGGGGCTTCGGAGAAATCGACCTTGCCGCCGGCAGCCGCGACTTTGGCCTTCATCGCCTCACGCAGCTCCACGGTTTTCTTGATCAGCACCACAAAACGATCTGGGTCGAAATCGACGTTGGTCAGGGTGGAGAAGATCGCTTCATAGGTAAACAGATCGATGGCGTCGTCGACGATGCCGAGTTTCCGGCCTTCCTGGGCGTACAGCGCCAACCCCTGCAAGACATGGATCAGCAGATCCTGCAGATCGGCAACCTCCTCATTTTTGCCGCATACGCCGGCGATGTTGCACCCGATTCCCTTGGCGGTTTGTTCGCACTGATTACAAAACATGGCATTCCTCCTCGTCTGGTTTTTTATGTCGCGTTGGACGTTGTTCCTCAGTAGTATGCCTGCACTGTACAGCACTTCCCGGTACTTTCTTTGACCTAGGTCAAAAACAAAACATTTTTTCTCTTTCAATGCAAAAAAAAGACGAACTACTCGCAAACAGCCTCCTGTTCGGCGGTCTGCCGGCGGATCAACTCCGAAAAATCGCCGAACTCACCGTCAGCAAGCACTACGCCAAGGGGGCAACCATCTTCCACGAAGGCGATCCGGGCATCGGGTTTTACATGGTGGCGAGCGGCAAGGTCAAAATCTTCAAGATGTCGTTTGACGGCAAAGAGCAGATTCTTCATATTTTCGGGCCGGGAGAACCCTTCGGCGAAGTCCCAGTCTTCCACGGCAACCCCTTTCCGGCGAATGCCGAAACCCTGACCGAAGCGGATATCTTCTTCTTTCCCCGCACCGAATTCGTGGCGCTGCTCTCCGCGCACCCCTCGCTCGCCCTCAACATGCTGGCGGTGCTCGCCCTGCGGTTGCGCCGCTTCGCCACCCAGATCGAAAATCTCTCGCTCAAGGAGGTGCCCGGACGGCTCGCCTCTTACCTCCGCTACCTGATGGAGGAGCAGCAACGCCGGGACAAGGTGGTGCTCGACATCCCCAAGGGCCAACTCGCCAGTCTGCTCGGCACCAGCTCGGAAACCCTGTCGCGCATCTTCAACAAAATGACCGAGGAAGGATTGATCCGTGTGGAGGGAAAAACCATCTTCCTCCTCGACAGCGAGGGATTGAAGGAACGGTGAGGATTGAAGAGAGCTTGAAGATCCCAAACCATGCCAGGAATGGAGCGTTTCATGCGACACATAGCCTTTACCGACATCGATGACATTCAAGTCGGGCATGCCCACGATTTGGAAGCCGGCACCGGATGCACCGTGGTCATCTGCGAAAAAGGGGCGACAGCCGGTATCGATGTCCGGGGTGGGGCTCCGGGAACACGCGAAAGCGACCTGCTCGATCCCGTCAACCTGGTGGAGCAGATCCATGCGGTTGTGTTGTCGGGAGGTAGCGCCTTTGGTCTCGATTCCGCCTCCGGGGTGATGCAGTACCTGGAGGAGAGGCACATTGGCTTCGACGTTCAGGTTACCCGGGTCCCGATCGTCTGCGGAGCGGTCCTCTTCGATCTCGCTATTGGCGATCACCGCACTAGGCCGGACAAGGCCATGGGCTATCAGGCATGTGTCAACGCGACGAATCGTCCCTGCGCGGAAGGGTGTGTTGGCGCCGGAACCGGGGCGACGGTGGGCAAGATCCTTGGCATGGGAAGAGCCATGAAAGGCGGTCTTGGCTGTCATGCCCTACAGGTGGGCGCTTTGAAGGTCGGAGCCCTGGTAGCGGTGAATTGCCTTGGCGATGTGATCGATCCCGAAACCGGGGGGCGACTGGCAGGGCTTTTGACCGAAGACCTGAGCGGTCTGGCGGACACGGAAGCGGTCTTGATCGCCTCCCATGCGGAGAAGAAGAACCTGTTTGCCGGCAACACCACCATCGGCATCGTCGCCACGAATGCGGTATTGACCAAGTCCCAGGCCACTAAACTGGCCTCCATGGCGCACAATGGCTATGCGCGGACCATGCGGCCGGCGCATTCCATGTTCGACGGCGACACCATCTTCACCCTGGCCACAGGGCACGTCGAGGCGGATGTGAGCGTGCTTGGCCTGCTGGCGGCAAGGACAATGGAGCGGGCCGTGGTTTCGGCGATCCGCAATGCCACTCCCCTCTTCGGACTCAAATGTTCGACGGATTTGTCAGCTCAATCCAACTTGGTACGATCAGGAAAAATTGGGGAGTGTCCCTAATTCATAACAGGCGTTACGCGGAAAGATGCAAGCAGAAAATGAATGCGTCAGCTCCATCCAAAGGCGGAACTGACGCATTCATTTTTTTACGTTCATGCCCAGGTCAGAGAGACCACTTTTCTTCCGAGCATCTCAAAAAATTTATCTTTCAACGACCGCAGCTATCCCCATACCGCCGCCGATGCACAGGGTTGCCAGGCCAGTTTGAGCCTCTCGTTTTTCCATTTCATGGAGCAAGGAAACCAGAATACGTGCACCAGACGCACCAATCGGATGCCCAAGAGCAATGGCGCCGCCGTTGACATTGACCCTGGTCATGTCAAAGCCCAAGTCCTTGGCAACAGCGATACTTTGTGAGGCAAAGGCCTCATTTGCCTCGATCAGATCGATTTCGTCGAGTTTTTTGCCCGCCTTTGCCAGGGCTTTGGGAGTGGCTGCCGCCGGTCCGATCCCCATGATTTCCGGTTTGACCCCAGCAGAAGCATACCCTGTCAGCCTTGCCATCGGTTTGATGCCCAATGCTGCCGCCTTCTCGGCGGCCATAACGATGATGACAGCCGCGCCATCATTGATACCGGAGGCATTGGCAGCGGTGACCATGCCACCAGCCTTAAAGGGTGATTTAAGTTTGCTGACTTTTTCCAGGGTCGAATCCGGGGTAAAGTGCTCATCGGTGTCGAAAATAAGCGGATCTTTTTTCCTTTGCGGGATTGAGACTGGAACGATTTCATTTTTAAACCGGCCGCTTTCAATGGCGACTTGCGCTTTTTTCTGCGACTCCACGGCAAAATGATCCAGCTCTTCTTTGGACAGGTTCCAGCACTCACAAATATTTTCCGCTGTCGTTCCCATATGGCAGTTATGCATCGCGCAATGGAGGCCGTCATGGACCATCATATCGATCATGCCGTTACCGGGAACATTCATTCTGTAGCCGAATCGGGCCAAGGGAAGCGCATAGGCAGTGGCACTCATATTCTCGAATCCACCGGCGACAATAATATCGGCGTCACCGCACTGTATCGCCTGCGCCGCCATGATGACGGATTTAAGACCGCTGCCGCAAACCTTGTTAACGGTGACGGCGGGAACTTCCAAAGGGATGCCTGCTTTCAGCATTGCTTGCCGGGCTGGATTCTGTCCGAGGGCGCCCGTGAGCACGCAACCGAGAATAACCTCATCAACCCATTCCGGTTTGATGCCCGCTCTTTTCAAGGCTTCCCTGATCACGATCGCACCAAGTTCCACTGCGGGAATATCTTTCAGGGAACCACCGAATTTTCCGACAGCAGTGCGGCAGGCGCCGACAAGGACTACTTCACGCATTTTTTCTCCTTAGGTTCAATCAGTGAGGTGAAAGGTTACAGTTCAAACTTCGGAAAGCTTCATTCAATACAAAACAATAGATTAAAGACACTTGAGCCAGCCTATACCCCACATGCAATGGCCACAGGGAACGTGGCTGCCGTAACAATCATTTGCTCCCAGCAGATTGGCATTGACCAAATCTGGACAAGGAGCTGAGGTGCAACTAGAGGTGGCCCCGGAAATTTGGACAAGCCGTTAAGTGGAAAATCTGCTACCACTACCACCCAATGATGGGCACAACATGGAGCAGAAAATGGCACAAGGAACCAAACGAAAACATTCACCGGTATTCAAAGCAAAGGTAGCTTTGGCAGCGATAGCTGGCGACAAAACCCTGGCTGAATTGGCCGCGCAATTTGAGGTCCACCCGACCCAGATCACCACATGGAAACGACAGTTAACCGAGGGCGCCGCTGGCCTTTTCGACAAATCCCAGGCCAAACCAGATGTTGACCTAAAGACCCTGCACGCCAAGATCGGGCAATTGACGTTGGAAAACGATTTTTTAGAAAGCGCGCTCACCAGGGTGGGACTGCTGAGCGCAAAACGATGATCGACCGCAAGCACCAATTGCCTCTGACACGACAGGCCAAGCTGGCCGGCATCAGCCGCAGCAGTCTCTATTATCGGCCCAAACCCGTTGCGCAGGCCGATCTGGATTTTATGCGCCGCCTGGACGAACTCCATCTGCAACGCCCTTTCATGGGAGCACGCATGCTCCGCGATCAGCTTGATCGGGCCGGCATCAAGGTTGGTCGCAGGCGTGTCGGCACATTGATGAAGCGCATGGGTATCGAGGCGTTATACCGGAAGCCGGGTACCAGCAAAAAACACCCAGGCCACAAGGTGTATCCCTATCTTTTGCGGGGGATGACGATCAACCGATCCAATCAGGCCTGGGCACTGGACACCACCTACATTCCGATGGCCAAGGGGTTTATCTATCTCACAGCCGTGGTTGACTGGGCCAGCCGCAAGGTACTGGCGGCCAAGGTCGCCATCACCCTGGAGGCCTGCCATGCTGTCGATGTTCTGCAGGAGGCGTTTATTCACCATGGCACCCCTGAGATTGTCAACACCGACCAAGGGAGCCAATTCACCGCCGAGGCGTTTGTTCAGGCGGTTCAAGCCCGAGGTTGCAAGCTCAGCATGGATGGCCGGGGATCGTGGCGAGACAACGTTTTTGTGGAACGCCTGTGGCGGTCAGTCAAGTACGAGGAGGTCTATCTCAACGCCTATGACTCAGTCGCCGCAGCCCGCAAGGCAATCATGCATTATTTAGACTGGTACAACCGCTTCCGACCACACTCCAAAATAAAGAAAAGAACACCCGACGAGGCATACAACGAGATGCTGCCGGCGGTCGAACTGGCAGTGTAACTATGGACAGAGATTCCACTTAAAAATTGAAAAATATTGTTCAGACAAGTTGAGCCACCTCTCTCCAGCAGGGCGCATAATCGTTTAATCCCGCCTCTGCTCTGAAGTTGGCGTACTCGGCTTGTTGCCAGATCGCCTCAAGGGGTTGTTCGTCAATGGCACCAAACGCCAGCTCTTCGACATGTATCTGTTCCTGATTGACCATGCCGGGACAGGTGTGCCATAAAAAATGACACGGCATAACCTGGCCGATATTGTTGATAAAGACGGCCTGTTCTTCTATAAACGGGCAAGACCGCTGCCCGTTTGCCTGTGCAAAGAGCGGCGGCAGGAAAAGCTCAATCCCTTGGTCAGCCGCAAGCGCCCTGGCCTCGCGGAATTGCGCCTCGATCTCTCCCATATCACGAGTACTCTGCGCCACCAGGTTGGGAAAGTGTAAGGTAATATTCTTCTCCCTGGCTTCTTTGTGCATCGCGGCACCAATCTGCAGAACAAGGCCCTCCGCCGGACTCTTGGAGAATTTAAGCTGCGCGGAAGGCATCGCCGCCAGATTAACCCCCTGAGCCAAGGCTTCAGCGTTCCATCTGGCAAAGAGTTGGGTGGCCTCGTAACTATTGGGATTAAAAAGGCTCTGTTCAGCCTTGGAGCCATCGTACGAAAAGAGATGGCTGGCGATGATGTAATCGACACCATGCCCGTGTGCCCAGGCAACAAGTTCTGGCAATTGACGGAGCGTCTCTTTTTGCAGCACGACCTCGATGCCTATCCGCACCTCTCGAGTCGCAGTTTTCCTCGCCTCCGAGAGGTTCGCAATCGCTTTTTCGACCGAAAAGAGCTGATGCCCCTCAAGGTTCGGTTTACCCGCATGTTGCGCATTCAAATTGTCCAGAGACAAACAGATGGTGTCGAGCCCGGCCGCAACCAATTGCAATGCGCGCTTCTGGTGCAAAAGAAGCCCGTTACTTTGAAAACCGATTCGTCCATCGGGCGGCATAACAGTTCGGGCGATGGTGATGATCTCTTCCAGGTCAGGGTGCAGTAATGGTTCGCCAATCCCGTTGAGGACCAAAAAACGGGTGTGAGCCAGGGAAGGCGCCAGCTTTTTAAACAACGCAAGCGGCATGTCGCCTTCGTCAATGCAACTCCCCTTGGCGAATTTAAGACACATGGGACAACGCAGATTGCATCGGGTTGTCAGCTCAACATAGACCTTATCTGGGTACTGAATAGCCATAATGGAAGAACAAAAAAATCAATGCGCAGTGAAGCGGTTCCTCTTGCCTGAACGTCGTGCCAGCGGAAGCATACGCCTTAATGGGATTGTTCAGCTTGCGGGTTTGACCGCCTCAATGGTAGCTGAGACGATGAAATCGGTAACGGTTGCCTCCGGCGTCCACGTTCGGATGAGCGCTTTGCTCTCTTCCTTGGGTGAGATGTGAATGCGTTCAAAACCCGCTGCCCGCAGCATGTCTTCCAGCTCGGAGATTTGAGAAGCCCCGGCAACGCACCCGGCATGCAGGGCGATGTCGCGCCTGACATGTTCAGGCAGTTCGGCCGTGGCGACAATATCGGAGATGGCGAGTCTGCCGCCTGGTTTGAGGACACGAAATGCTTCCACAAAGACCCGTGATTTATCCGGCGATAAATTGATGACGCAGTTGGAGAGGATAACATCGACGGCGTTATCGGCCACCGGCAGATGTTCAATTTCTCCCAGACGGAATTCGACATTATGATAGCCGTTGGTGACCGCGTTGCTCCGAGCCTTGGAAAGCATTTCCGGGGTCATGTCCACCCCGATGACGTGACCGCTCTCTCCAACCTGACGAGCGGCGAGAAAACTATCGAATCCGGCACCGCTGCCGAGATCAAGGACCACTTCCCCGGTTTTCAGAGCCGCTATGGCCTGCGGATTGCCGCATCCCAGCCCTAAGTTGGCTCCATCCGGAACGGCGGCCAGCTCTTCTGCGGTGTATCCCATCTTCTGCGACAGATCGGGCGCCGGCCCACTACAACAGGTCGAACCGCAACAACCTGTCTCTGCAGCGCGGCCATACACCTCTCGAACCGCTTGTCGGATACCATCTTTTCCCATCACACTCATCACTTCCTCCTGCATTGCTTTCCAGCCTGACAACCGACACAAACAATCAGCCGATCCAGTTTTCCACTTCGCTTTGCTTCGGCACTCGACCTATACATTTGACCTGACCGTCGATCACGACCGCAGGGGTTGAGAAGACGCCGAGTTGCGCAAACTCCTGAAAATCATTCACCTTGACAACGGTCGCTGCAATGCCCTTCGCCGCTAGTGCCGCTTCAACAATTTTTTGCGTTTTTTCACAAGAAGCACATCCCGGTCCACACACCTTGATTTCCATTTTTTTCTCCAGATTTACAATCAGACAATGATATTGAACAGATAACCGGTAAACATGATACCGCTGCCCACGACAAAAATAAAAACTGCGATCAACTTGGGTTTCAGCACCTTGCGAAGAATAATCATCTCCGGAAGAGAGAGCGCGATCACGCTCATCATGAATGCCAGAACAGTCCCTAGAGCCGCACCTTTTCCAAGCAAGGCCTCAACGACCGGTACGATGCCGGCGGCATTGGAGTACATGGGAATACCAACCACCACCGCTGCCGGGACCGACCACCAGGCATCCTTGCCTATAACCTGCGCCATGAAATCTTCCGGCACATAGCCATGGATGAAGGCTCCGACGGCAATGCCGGCGACAACATACACCCAAACCTTGCCGACGATATCCCGGACTGCCTCCTTGCCCTGGTCGATCCGATCGAGCCAGGTGAGTTTTCTTTCAAAGACAAGGGATTGACCAGCCCGCAGTTCTTGCACCCAGTCCTCGATCCATGTTTCCAGTTTCAACCGGCCGATAACCCATCCGGCAACCATGGCAATCAGGAGTCCGGTGACAAGATAAAGGGCCGCGACCTTCCAACCCAGCAGCCCATACAGCAGCACCAGAGCGATCTCGTTGACCATCGGGGCAGCGATAAGAAACGAGAAGGTGACCCCCAGGGGGACACCCGCCTGCACAAAACCGAGGAATAAGGGGACTGCCGAGCAGGAACAGAAAGGGGTGACAATGCCCAGCATGGCAGCCATCACATTCCCGGCCGATTCACGCTTCCCTGCCAGGTATTGACGGGTGCGTTCCTGGGTAAAAAAGGAACGGAGGACGCCAATGACAAACACGATCAAGGTCAGCAGCATCATGACTTTCGGTGTGTCATAGAGAAAAAATTGGACCGCATCACCAAGCTGACTCCCTTTCTTGACGGCGAAGAGACTATAGGTCAAATAGGACGAAAAGGGTTCCAAGTGGTTATAGATGGCCAGCCAGAGGCCAAAACTCAGCAGGGTAAGGATACCCACCTTGCCCCATGGTACATTTTTTTCGATGACCGCCTGGCTGGCTGCGGGTTTGGTGCAGCCGCAGCCGGAAGATGGAAGTGGTTCCATTGTTTTCCTCATTTTTTCAAAGTATACACACGCTGACACGTGGTTTCCGGTAAGGCGTTCAACATTCGTTGCAGATCGGCATCTTCATTTAGCCAATCTTTCAGGGTGTGCAGCATCGTGACCGCATACACCGACTCCTGGCCATCAGCCTGGCGGTATATCATCCAAGTTCCCTGTCGTTCTTTGTCCACCAGCCCAGCGTCCTCAAGTATTTTCATGTGGCTGGAAACGGTCGGTTGGGCGATGCCCAAGACTTCTTGGATCTCGCAGACACAGAGAGGGTTTTTTTCAAGAAGCTTCAGGATGCGGACCCGATTCGGATCCGACAGGGCTTTCATGACGCGCAAAAATGGTTTCATCAAATTGTCCTGTTAAATATCTATATATTTATATTTTTCGATATATAAAGCGAGCCGTCTCGGTTGTCAACCCGTTTTCCGCGACGCAACGCAGGTCAGTATAACGTCGCCCCAGGCACATCACAATTGCAGCAAAGAAAAATACGGCGCAAAGAGAGGCCAAATCCCTTGTTCAAGGGGGGTGCTTTGGATATCGAGATGATTCCTGGAAGGAGAGGAGAACGAAACAAAAAAGTAAAAGCTCAACACCAAAAAGTTAATATCCACCTCTGGCCAGATCCCCTCTATTTTGTTTCTGCCTGTCGAGCGCAGGATATGCAGGTCAACACACTGGGATCGAAACGTAAGCGGCCTTCACTGATTTCTTCATCGCAAACCACACAAAAGCCATACTCACCCGACTCGAGACGCCTGAGCGCGGATTGAATACGTTGCCCTTCAACAAAAGAGAGCTGCGCCGCGGCCTTGGCCATGGCTTGCTGCTGCATGGCATCCATTCGAGAAAGGCGGCCTACCCGTGTCTGATCCAGTTCAACAGGGGATTCTGCCTTTCGTGCTTCTTGACCTGACACTATGCCAGCGAGCCGTTCTTCAAGGCGTTGTTTGAAATACGCCAGATCAATATCATCTCGCATGGTTGTTGTCTCGAGTTCTCTGAATTTCCAAGGGTACTCCTCACAGTCTTCATCGCGGTCGACATTGCACGCCCCTCTTTCGACGATAATGTCGAATTTCGCGCCTCTTTACCTGTTCATCTGGCAGGAAGCGTTGCCGGTGAGTGTCACCGACCGGGCTAATGGAGCCACCGATGATCGGGTTAATGGAGCCAGCAAAACCTGGTGATTTTCCTTTTTGGACGGGGTGAATTTGTGGTCGTTTTTTACTGTTTTTTTCTCTCTGTTTTTGTACCTGTCGGGCCTGGTTTTGGCGAGCGATAACTTTTTCCGTCAAGGATCAGCTGGTAGGCGTTGTGCCTGAGCCGATCGATGGTGGCAGCGCCGAGCAACCGGTTGGGGAAGGCCTTGTCCCACTCGGTGAAGTCGAGATTGCTGGTGACCAGGGTTGCGGCACGCTCATGGCGCTCGGCAATCAGATCATGGAGATCCTCATCCTGGGGTGAACGCAGGGGCTTCAACCCCAGGTCGTCGATAATGAGCAGCGGGGTGCGGACCAGGGCCTGGAAGCGGCGCTCGTAGGTGCCCATGGCGCGAGCTGCCTGGAGGCTGCCGAGCAGTTGAGTCTGGGTGGAGAAGAGGACATCAAAGCCCTGGCGGACGGCGCAGTGGCCGAGGGCCTGGGCCAGATGGCTCTTGCCGGTGCCGCAGGGTCCGGCGATGAGGATGTTGGCCGGTTCCTGGATGAAGCGGCAGGTGGCCAGCTCCTGGATCAAGGCCCGGTTGATGCCGGGGTTGAAGTCGAAATCGAACTGCTCGACGGTCTTCTGCGAGCGGAAGCCGGCGCGGCGGATGCGCAGGCTGAATTTTTTTTGTTCTCTTCTGGCGATTTCGTCCTGGATGAGCAGGGCGAGGAACTCAGGGTATGCGAGCCTGGCCTCGATGGCTTGGCGGTTTCTGGCCTCGATCGAGTCGAGGATGCCGGAGAGTCGAAGCTGCTTGAGCAGGGGTGTGAGTTCGGGCATGGGGTTCATGGAGCCTCCTCTCATTGGATCGTGGTGATGGTACGCTGGAAGCGGCCGTTGCCGGTGTAGATGTCGGGCAAGGCAGCGGTGCTGTCCGGCATCAACTGGTCCTGTCCTTTTTCGAGGATGATCTTGACCGTGCGGTAGCGGGGGGCGTCATAGGCCAGGGCTCGAGCGCAGGCGGCCTCCAATCGCTCTTTGCCGTAGCGGTCACCGAGCCGGATCACGCCCTGGGCGGCACGGAGGTTGTCGAGCACCCGGTGGGCGAACAGCCGCTCGATGAGTTGCAGGCAGGCGACCCCGATCTCCGTGGCCCGTTTGAGGCACCATTGGGGATCGCGCAGCTTGTAGGCCAGGGCCTCCGGCGGCAGGTGATCGTCCAGGGTGCTGTGCCGGCCGACCCCGTGCAGCCTGGGGTGGACCGCGACCAGTTGGTGGTTCTTGAACACCTGGACCGTGTTGTCCGTGGCCTTGAGCCAGAGGGCCTGGCGGATGAGCTGAAAGGGCACGGAGTAGAGATTCTTTTCAAAGGCGACATGGGCATTACCGTGAACCTTGACCTGGGTCCAGACCGCCAGTTGCACCGGCACATCGGGTAAGGGCGCGAGCAGCTCCTTTTCGGTTTCGGCAAACAGCGCCATCGGCCGGCGCCGGGTGGAACCATGGATGCGGTTGCCGGCCTCGGCCATGACCCAATCGGCCAGTTGGCGGTTGGCATCGGCCAGATCGCGGAACTGCCGCAGGGGCAAAAACGCGCGTTTGATGTACTTGACCCCGGCCTCGACCCGACCCTTCTTTTGCGGTTCCCCCGGCGGACAGGGCTCGATGCGGAAGCCGTAGCCCAAGGCCAACTCCTCGTAGGAGCGCTGTACCTCCGGATCCTTGGCGCAGGCCCGGGTGATGGCGCATTTGGCGTTGTCTATGAGCAGTTTTTCCGGAACGCCGCCGAACCATTCGAAGGCCCGCCGGTGGCAGGCCAGCCAGGTCTCGACTTTCTGGTTGAAGACGATCTCGGCGTACTGGTGGCGGGAAGCGCACAGGGTCATGACGAAGAACCACGAGGACAGCACCGCTCCGCTGTGGGGATGAACAAACTTGGGGCCAGCGCCAAAGTCGACCTGGGCCGCTTCCCCAGGCGCGAAGTCAAGGATCACCGTGGCCTTGACCGCTTGTTCCGGCAGGCTCTGGAGAAATCGGCGGACAGCGGAATAGCTGCCGGTGAAGCCATGGTTGCGCACCAAGGCGCGGTGGATGGTCGTGCCGTCGATGCCGTCGGCAACCCAAGTGGTCACCTTGTCGCGAAAGGGCTCTACCAGCGAGGGCACGGTTTGCTTCGGGGTAACCTCGAACGCCGCCGCCAGTTCCGCTTCGTCAGGCAGAGGCTGACCGGGGTCAAACCAGCCGCGTGACTCCGCCAGACGACGAAGTTCTCCGGCCTTGCGACGACCGATAACCCCGGCGCGGGCAAGGTCACGGTCGGAATCGCCCGACCGCATACGGGATAGAATGTGACGATACTGATACATCTCGAACCTCCGATTGGCCATGGGATCTCCCTCCAAAAAAAAT
>Ga0074195_1000560_pt1 | contig 69037 bp, 112 predicted proteins | sample EPASupsiteHSE623_FD_64525 | JGI IMG/M metagenome (GOLD analysis project Ga0074195, IMG submission 64525) | Bioremediated contaminated groundwater from EPA Superfund site, New Mexico - Sample HSE6-23 | ecosystem: Environmental > Aquatic > Deep subsurface > Groundwater > Contaminated ...
ATATATATAAACGGCGGTTCCTGGTTCCGAAGTCCAAACTTGACTTTATAAGCTCTTATATAATTGACTGGTATGATAAATTGATTAAAGATATTAGTATGATCTAAAAGTATTAAAGGATATTCGCAAAAACATTTAAAGGATAGAAATAGAAAAAGGCTTAAAGGATAAAAAACAAGATCATCTAAAGGATCGAAAAGTAATTAAAGGAGAAAGAAAATGGAAAACACAAGAAAACAAATTAACTACAATCAGATTGTAGGAATTATCGGAAACGATATTTATATGCTGGATTATACATTCAGCGACGGGAAAGACTTTAAAGGAGCAACGGGAACGGTTTTTAATCTCGTTTCAAAAGAACAGTACGAGGAAACAATGGATAATCAAGATGATTTATTTCTTGACATGTGGAAAGATGCAGTCGCTAATAATACTACTGAACAGTCTTTTAAAGATTGGTTTAATGATATAAGCGACGACGAAAAACTTGAGATAAATTTTGACCAGTCGTACAGCGAATATCACGACGAAATCAGAGAAATAATGAATGTATCTAAAGAAGACTATCCTGTAATTTGTTGTACTGGAGGAGGTCGTTGTTTTAAAAAGGGTATGAAATTTGACAAAGTTTTCAATAAAAAATTGATTGCCGAAATTAACAAATTTGAAAAGTAAGCAAAGTAAGAAAACATTAAAAAGGAGTGAATCGTGAAAAAATCTGAATTTATTAAAAACTATATCCTGCCTTATATTGTGAAGACAGACAAGCCATTTAACAGAGCTTTGTGGAATGAACAAATTGATTTCTGTATGAGATCAGAATTGATAAGTAAAAAAGCAGGCAATTGGACAAAAGAACCGAAAAGGTATTTTGGAGAAAACGATTAGTATATATATAAGGTATATACGAGAAGGCTAAAAAGTAAATAAAGGAGGTTCTTAAGTGGATTACAAGGCTCTAAAAGCTAATAGGCTAATAGTTAAAGGATTTTTACAGCAAAGGATCGAGGCCATGCAGAAAGAAGGGCTTGATCGAATTAAAGTAATTGATTACTACAAGGATTTACTGGAAGAAATGAAGCAAGAGAAATTAGAGCTAAAAAGTGAATAAAGGAGTGTTAAATGCAAACGAAACAATCTAAATATTACGAGGATCAGGCAAACAGTTTGACAGGCAAGGATCGTGAGAGGGCATTAAGAGCGGCACAAAATCATTTACAGGGCAGTTCAGACAGTTTTTTAATAGATTACTTAAGGATACAAGACAAGATAATAAATTGCCTGGAAGTACAGATAAAAACGGAAAAGGATAAATACAAGATAGCTGAATCAAGCGTGTAGAAAATCAAATTAAAGGAGTAAATCATGGGAACGAGAAATTTAACAGTAGTAATTGACAAAGCCGGAACGCTGAAAATAGCGCAGTACGGCCAATGGGATGGTTATCCGTCTGGACAAGGCAAAACAGCATTAGAGTTCTTACTTGCGAATCCGCAATTTGAGAAAAAACTGGAAAAAGTAAGATTTCAGACAGAATCAGATACGAAAGAATTTGAAAAGTTCTTAAAGGATATAGGATCGAAAGACGGCTCTTTTAATGGCAAGCAATACGACGCTTATAAAGCCAAATATGCGCTCTTAAGCAGAGATAACGGTGCAGGCGTGCTACAAATGATAAATGACTTAGAGGAAGACGCATGGCTTGAGAATCGTATCGAATTTGCGAATGACAGCCTTTTCTGCGAATGGGCTTATGTAATTGATTACCAAAAAGGCACATTTGAAGTGTACCAGGGTTTTAATGAAAAACCGCTAAATGAATCAGACCGTTTTTACAGCGAAACAGAGGGTAAATATTCAGGCGTGAAATTATTAAAAAGCTATTCATTGGATAATTTGCCAAGCGTGGAGGTTTTCTTAGCTGAATGTAAGGAAGAGTAAAAGGTCGAAAAGTATTTAAAGGATATTATTATGAAAGAATACGATACCAATTTGCAAGAGCTAATTGTTAAGCTGAATACAAGGAATCCTATTATTAAGAGGAATAGCGTACTTTTCAGAATGTATAGAAATAGATTATACGCTATTCTTCCAGGACAGAACAAAATAGTGGATCAAGCCGGAATCGTATTATATATGGAAATAGGCGATCTTATCCGAAACAGCAAGCCTGCCACAAAAAACGAGTATAAAGGATTTTACGAAAAACTATTAAAGGAGGATATTGGGCTAATAGTAGTGAGAACGCTTAGTTTATGTGATTTAATTAAAAAGGATTAAAGGATAAATTAAATTAAAGGACGGTGTGAAATGAAAAACGAAAAACTATATATTTGCAGTAATGCTGAGAATTGCAGGAAAAAATCATGGTGCGATCATGGGAAAGCCCATAAATGCAAGAATACATCGGAGCATTGCTACAATGAAAGTAAATGTGTACTTGTAAAACAAGGAGCTAAAAATGAAAACTAAAAAACAGATAATAGCCGACATCCAGGCGCAATGCCCAGAATATACGAGAATAAGCATTGACGCTAAAAAGGATAGTGAAGTATGTTGTTCTATATGGGCAATGCCTGTGAGTGAGATCGGAAAGCATGGTAAGAATGTGAAAAATGCAAGAAGGATACAAATAGGTTATTATAATCCTGCATTACAGAGCTGGAGTGTTAAAACATCGTTTGAACTAATCAAAGGAGCTTCCAATGAAAGCAATTAAAGGATTTTTACTTATAGGCGGATTAGTAGCAATAGTAATTACTCTGCTGATGGCTGAACCGACAATGACAAGTGTATTTATTTACTTAGCGAGTTGTATAGTAGTATTGTGGGTAATATTTGATGGGTATAAGTTGGATCAGGAAGGAAAATTCGATAAGGATTACAAGGAAGAATAGCGAAATTGCAAAATCATCTAAAGGAGTAAATATGCCTTACAAGCACGAAACAAACGGGATAACGCTTAAATCAATTAAAAAGGATAGAAGGATTAAATTAAGCGATCAGGACAGGTTAGATATAGTAACTAAATATTTGACTGGCTTGTATTCGATAAGAGGCTTAGCAAGAGAGTATAAAGTAGATAAGCGGTTAATCCAATTCATTCTATTCCCAGAACGGTTAGAACGGGCAAAAGAAACATATTATGAAAGAGGAGGCTATAAAATATATTACAATCGGAAAGAGCATTCAGAAGCGGTAAAGCAAACAAGAAGGCACAGGCAGGAAATATTTAAACAGACTAAAGGAGATTAGTATGACAGAATCAGAATGGAAAATAAATGCAATAGTCGAAGTAACTTATAAAGTAAGTGTTCGAGCTGATAATGAAGAAGATTATCAAGATTGCCTAAAACATTTAGGTAATATGCAGGAAGTAGGCACTATTGCAAGTTACGGCATGGGGCAATGGCGAAAATACGAAGTATCTGAAGTAAGACAAGTATCTAAAATAACAAAAAACTAAAGGAGATTAGTATGAAAACAAGGCGTAATTTATCAGGCATATATGTCAGAACGGAAAAAGGCGAGAATGTATGCTTTGAGGACTTGTCTGATGAGGAGCAATACGCTCTACTTGACAGCAAGCCAGACTGCTGGAAACGGTGCTTAATCACGCAATTAAGCAAAGTAATAAACGAGATCGGTGAAGCATTCGACATATTAAAGGAATTGGATTAAAAGATTGAATTGTATGACAAAAATCATTGCAGAAAGTTAATAATTAAGCTAAATTACAGGAGTTAATAAAATGCTTACAAAGGAAGAAATGCGGAATCAATCAGATAGCGTAATTAAGGCTAAAGGAGAATGTCCAGAAGGTCTGATGTGCTGGCATTGCTTCTATACGCAAATAACGCAAAGCAGTTATCTGTGCAATAAGGAAAGCAGGCTAAAAATGGCAAATAAAGTAAAGGAAGGCAAATATGACAAACAGACCTAATCGCTGTATAAATAAAGAATGCGAGTATAATGATCCCAATTATATATGCGGATGTGAATTATATACTTGTAATACTATAAAGGAATGTAAGGATGTAAAGGAGCAGTCAAATGAAAAAAGTAATAGCTAATAACAAATCAAACAATGCTGTAATTTTCCAATTTAATACAATGAACGAAGCGGCAAACTATTTTGGAGAAAGCTATAATAATCTGCGTAATGCTCATTTCAGGAAAGGCGATAAATTCGAGTATAAAATTACAATCGAATTTACTATATTAGCGGATAAGAAAGGCGAAATAGCGAAAACTACTGAGATTACGAAAACTACTGAGATTGCGAAAATTGTCAAACCTGCTAAGACCACTGATCCTGTTATTGAGCCTGTTAAAACTATTATATCTGACGAATCCATAAGTAAATCAAATGAATTAAAGGATATAGCAAATGTGCTTGATGACGATTTGGAGGATATAAGCGAGAATGATGAATATATTGAGAAAGAAGAATCTGACGGTAAAGGCGAATCTGATGATACCGAAAATGACGAAATCATTTAAAGGATATAGCTTTCTGTTTGCCGTTGATATAACCCGGAAGCCGTAAAGAAAATTATAAGCGGAGTGAAAGTATGGTAAAAGATAAATGCAAGTGGATTGACGGAAAAGATAGTTCGACATTAATAGACGAATATGAGAGAGAGTTAATAAGATTTTCTCATTATAAGAAAAAATGTGTCGCTTATCACATGTTTGGTGGCAGCTTGCGCTTTTTAATTAACGAAAATTTAATAAATAAGCTACCAATCCACGATGCAAAAAAGTATATAGAAACTCAAATAGAAATATTTGTAGAACTAATAACCTAAGAGCTTATAATTTTTAGGCTTATGGTTTTATCGGTCACAGGCTAAAAGCGTAAAACGGAGCGTAAATCAGCATGAACAGAATACAACAAATAATATTCCCAGTCAAATGAGTAGGTTGTTTTTATGTCATTTTGCCGTTGTTGAACGAAGTATAGATAATTGAGGAGAATTTGCAAATGGAATTAAATCAAGTATATCAAGGTGACTGCTTAGAGGTAATGCCTCTGATTCCAGATAAATCAGTAGATATGATTTTATGCGATTTGCCTTACGGTACTACTGCGTGTAAGTGGGATGTAATAATTCCGTTTGAGCCACTTTGGGCGCAGTATAAGCGGATAATAAAAGACAACGGGGCTATTGTATTGACAGCAAGCCAGCCTTTTACTTCGGCTTTGGTGATGAGTAATCCGAAAATGTTTAAGCATCAATGGCAGTGGATAAAAAATAGGCCGACAGGAGCGTTCGGCGCTCAATATATGCCAATGAAAGCGAATGAAGATGTTTTAGTATTTGGAATAAATAAGGTTAAGTATTACCCAGTAATGACAAAAAGAACTGAAGACGAATACAAGAAATGTTATCGCAAAAACGACAGTAAAAGTTGGGGTAATAATATTCAGAATCATCGGAATAATTTGATAATAAGAAAATCAAAAGCCGAACAATGGTATAAGTATCCAACTAATATATTACACATCAATAAAGACGATAAAAGAAACGGCACGCAACATCCCACACAAAAGCCTGTTGAACTTTTCAAGTATCTTATCCGCACCTATACCAACGAAGGCGAGATCGTTCTCGATAACTGTGCTGGAAGTGGCACGACCGGATTGGCTTGTTTGGAAACAAATCGCAAATATATCTTGATAGAAAAAGAGGCAAAATACTGTGAAATTGCAAGAAACCGAATACAACAATTCGCAAATTCTCAAACGGAAAGGTTGTTTAACCTATGAAGTCTCAATTATCGTTAAGTATTTCGATCAACGGAAAACTGAAAAAAGAGGGAACTATGCGCAAGGTGAAAAGAAATAATGAGTTGAAAATACCAAATAAAGACAGACAGATGAACGATGCAATAATAGACCCTGCATTTTTCAATTGTTATGCGAAGGAATAATGAGGTTTTAATGGAGATAAATAAGATATACTGCGAAAGCAATCTCGACACTATGAAGCGGATGCCTGATGCGTTTATAGATTTGACAGTAACAAGCCCACCTTACGATAATCTTAGAGTTTACAACGGCTTTAGTTTCGATTTTGAAGCAGTCGCAAGAGAATTATACAGAGTAACAAAACATGGCGGAGTTGTGGTCTGGGTGGTCGGAGATGCTACCATAAACGGAAGCGAATCAGGAACGAGTTTTAAGCAAGCCTTGTATTTTAAGGAAATCGGATTTAATTTGCACGATACAATGATATATGCTACAGATAAAATGCCATTAAATCATAACAGGTATGAGCAGAATTTTGAGTATATGTTCGTGTTAAGCAAAGGCAAACCGAATACATTTAATCCAATGCTTGAAAAATGTCAATACTATGGAAATTCACTCGACCGGCCAGAGACAGAAAAAGGAAGTCGGTCTCAAAATTCTGCATTTAGGACCCGCCGGAATACTATGACTGTTAAAGAAACAAAAATAAAGTATAATATATGGCATTATAATTCAGGAGGATCCCATACAACAAAAGACAGCGTTGCCTTTGAACACCCTGCAATATTTCCTGAAAGGCTTGCTTATGATCATATAATAAGCTGGAGTAACGAGGGTGATTTAGTTTACGATCCGTTTATGGGTAGCGGAACTACTGCGAAAGCTGCGATTGCTTCTAATCGAAACTACATAGGCAGTGAAATCAGTGAAGAATACTGTCAAATCATTAAGAAAAGACTGCATCCGCTGTTAAATAACCTATTTGTTCAGGAAGAGAAAACCGAATGTTAAGTTATTTCGCACAACAACGGGAAAAAGGAAATACAGCCTTTTCGACCTTATCCAAAATCTTGAAATAATAGTAATTTAGAAGCAGTGTAATAACCCTAAAAAACGGAGGTATGATGCAAAAAAAAAATCAAATTATCAAAAGGAGCAAGAAATGGATAAATTATTTGAAGAGCGAGAAATATTTAATAAGGAACGACCTGAGTTTTTAACAGATGAGCAATTAACTCAAATATACAAAGAAATGGCAGATGAGATAATTGCTGAAGACTGGTCGAATAGCGATCCTGCGGAAATAATAATAGATTTGAAAGACGCTAATTGGCACGACAGCGGATTTGAGATAGCAAAGGGTATGGATAATAGCTATAATGCTGATTATAATTTTACAGGTGATTTTATTAACTGGCTTGACGATATAGATCATTTCAGACGGGATAAAATAGAGGAAAATGTAAGAACATGGGTCAAAGCGCATAATATACAGCCGAAATATAAAATAGGCGATAGAGTGTTTGTTAAAAAGGATTTAATGATGTCGAAATATCCTAAAGGCGAATATTATATTACAGGCTATCATAAAGACATAGCTAAATATACAATCAATAAAGAGAATAAACCAAATTGCGGTCTATTAGTTGAATACGAGGAATTGGAGGGAATTTGCGGATCGTTGGTAATTCGATAAAATTCGCAATATGAAATAAATAATATTTGACAAATTATTAAAAATTGCGTAAATTGAATTGAGGTAAGAATGTATATACACGAAGGAACGAAAATAAAATTTAAAGCAGAGCAGAAACGCTATACAGTGCAATGCTTTAATGATAGATTTATTATATGTACCAAACCATTCAATGCAGTCAAATCGGTTCTATACAGCATAATAGATTTAAAAGAAGGAATCAGAGGTACAGACAATCTGATATTCTGTATGGGCTATGAAACTAAAGAGCAGTGTAAATGGTCGTTAAAAATGCTTGAGAAGGGCGAAATGGAGATAAGCTATCGGAATCGTATTCCTTTAGATATAGAGGCGATAGAAAGTTATGTAATGGATGTTAATATTGAATTTATTAAAGAGGCGACTAATGTATAAGTCGAAACGGATAAACATACCAATTTACGACAGTTTTCTCGAAGTATGTATTTGCGATGATACTAAGGAGTTCAATAAGAAAAACAAATGCGATGTTAATGTGCCGGACTTATTTGCATTCCAGACTAATTTAGACAAGAAAATCAATGGGCATTTAAGAACTGTTTTCTTCGTAGTATTCAATCCTAAGAAGAATATATCGGATGCCGATTTCGTGCATGAAAGCTACCATGCTACTACCGAATTATTAGACGGTCTTGGCAGTAAGCCAGACATAGACAATCAAGAGCCACATGCCTATTTGCAGGCTTGGATGTTTAGACAGATACAGCAGACATACAAGGAGTTAATGGATAGTTTAAATAAATGTACTAAAATAGACTAAAAGTATATTTATAAGGATTAAAATAAACTAAAGGACTAAATTATGGATAAAATACGCACTTGCTTAGAGTTGAGAACAGTAATCTTGAAGAAACAATGCGAGATTGTTAATGCAGATTTTGAGAAATTAGATTTTACAAGCGCAGAATCAAGATGGTTTATGCTCTATTCGTGGACTAAAGAGCAGGAAAACGAATTTAAACAATGGCTGATTTCATTCTTAAAAGAATTACCTAAAGGCGAATATTACCAATTAAGCCATTATTCGAGAAATAAAAGCAATTTGGCTAAAATAGCTGAAGAGTGGTGTTTCAATTACGGGTGGACTTACACGAAAACATAGCCAAAATGTCCAGTAAAATGCACAAAAAACTGGACAAATAGCTATTATATGACAAAAATCATAGCAATCCTACGAAATCCGTAGTATATTGCAAGAAAATTAAAGGAGAAGAAACGATGACTAATCCAAATGAAAAAATCACACCAACTAAAGAGCAAATATCAAATGAAATCGCAAGTATCATTGCTTCTGGTTATTTTGAAAATTATGAATTTGACGACGATGCCGATGATGACGAAAATGCTTCATATATAGTTGACAGATTCGATGACGAAAGGGTTACAATCGAAATAGTTGACTATATAATGAAATTGACTGAAAACAAAGAAACGATGAAATCAGAAAATTTAAGTTACTTAGAACTTCAAGCCTTTGGAGAAAAATACCATAAAGAAATGTTGGAAGGCAAGAAATCTATTATTGTAGGTAATACCTATTATTATAATAGATCAACAAATGGTATTAGCTTGCGAAAAGTAGTTATTAAAAACATTTTCGGTGATTATGCCAATTATTGTGAATGCGAACAATGCAAAGCAAGGATTGGAACTGCGGATGAATATATGAAATTCGATAATGCAATTCATGTTGATTCGCTTTATGAAACGATAGAAGAATTATCAAAATCACTGCACGAAAAACTTGATGAAGAAATAAATTGTTTTATTAAAAATCAGGAATGCAAATGAGCATAGATAAAGATAGAAAATTCGTATATATAGCATGGATTGTATGTTTATGTTTTTGTGCTATAGCTATGTTGTTCTTTTTGATTTTGGAGTTTATATGGAAATAATTTTAACAGTAATAATTTTAACAGCAATAATAATATTTTCAACATTTTTAGTCGCATGGCTTGAAGGCAAATGGCAAGATGATTATTGGTTTGAAGAGCATGATGACGGTACTGATTTTTACGAATAAATTAAATACGAGGAGATGAATAATGGAATCGTTAAAAGAAATAGATAAGTTTTTAATTGAATACTTTAAGAAAAAGGGTTTTAAAATTTAGAAGCTATAATCGAAAAAAGCAAACAAGTAATTAAGGAGTAATAATGCACGAAATGACAACTGAGCGTAAAGGCAGATTCACGCAATTTTTAATGAAAGGCAGGACAATAGAGGAAATGAGCGAATTGGCCGACATTATGCTTGAGGAACGCAGGTGCGCTTTCTATAATATAATCGAATTTGCTCTATCTAATAACTTGCTAACATTATCAGACAATATGACAGCCGAACAAATACTCGATAAATATAATAGGAGTATGACTAAATGACGATTTTTCGTTTTATAGGAGCAATTATAGCGATTATGATGATAGCAGGTTTTTTGGCAAGTATATATTTAGGATATTACTTGCAGGCTATTATTTTGTTTCTGCTAATTGAATCTACTATCGTAGGCAATCAATTAAGACGAATTGAGAAAACAGTAAATACAATACTTACAAGCCAATATATGAATTATATTAAAGGAGAAAGTAATGCCAATTCTGACAATAAGTAATGCTGAATATCACGGAATGACTAAATATGAGGGCAGTTCTAAAGTAAGAAATGCGTATAAATCAATTAAGGAATATCTTAAGCCTCATGGAGAGCCGACAACCGATCAGAAATTCGGCACAATGTTTCATAGCTTCTTCTTAGAGCCTGCAAATTACGAGCGTGAATATTATTTTATTGAAATGAGCGAACGACCTAATCCTGATAGTACAATGACAGAAGGCAAAAATAAACAATGGCTCGCTAACCATAAAATAATAGCAGGCAGTAGGGAATTAGTCAAATCAGACAATCTTGAGCGGATGGAGGGTATGCGTGAATCATTATTAAGCTATACTAAAGGAGGTCGCTTCCCTGTACGGGAAATCATGGCTTGCAGTACATTTGAACAGTCCTACTTGATAGATGAGTTCAATGGTGTGTCAGCCAAATGCAGACCTGACATAGATAATGCGTTAGGATTGTGGGATTTAAAAACCTGCAAATCAGCAAGCGAGCAGGCGTGCATTAAGGCAATCGAGAATTTTCGGTATGACATACAGGCAGCGTGGTATATTGATGTATATGAGGCAGTTACCGGAATAAGAAAGCCGTTCTATTTTATGTTTGTAGAGAAAACCGAGCCATTTGACTGTTTTATAATGGAACTGAATGAGGATTGGATAGAAGTGGGCAGGCGTGATTACTTTAAGGCATTAGAACGCATAATTGACTACAATAAAACGAAACATATTAAAGGCTATATGGATTATATTGACGATATATTTGCAAAGCCCGAAACTCCGTATTGGGTACTGAAAAAGGCAGGTATGCTTGGCGAAGTGACATTGCCTGAATTAGTAAGTGAAGTATTGAGTGGTGAAGAAGATGATGATATTGAATATTAAGGAGATGAAATGTTTAATATTGACATGAAATATCTTATAAAATTTATAAGAAATAAACAAAAAATGAAAAAAAGTATTAAAAAGTTTTATAAAGAATACGATACTGAAAATAATTATTTTTATATGAATGAGCATACTTTTAATATAGCAAACAGATTCTTTAATATACAACAATATAAAAACCGATTCGACCCCGATATACCAAATGGAACTATTATAGTAATGAATATAAGAGATAATGGATGGGGATGGGTAACTAAAAAGGATTTTACAGAAAAATAAATAAGGAGCAACAATGAAATACGAAACCGAATCCAAAGAAGTAAAACAAGTAATTAGATTATTAGCTATTGATGCTGGATATGGTGATCCCGAATATACTAATGAGAATGAAATTGATTATAAATTCTGGGAAGACACATCTTATCAAAATAGCGTGATAATATTAGCAAGGCGAATAGTAGAATTGGAAGAAAGTTTAGATACACTACATGACGACCTGAATCAATTAAGTCTATTACTGCCAACAATAACTAAAGAAGAATTTGACGAAGAAAATAAATAAAGGAGTATTTATGCGACTAATAATTTTATTACTTGCATTTGTGTTCGTAATAGCTAAAAGTTACGAGCTTACAATCACAATCGAAACCGAAAGCATATCTGAAGCAGGCAAAGTTGAGAAAATAGTTTTAGACAGATTGAAAGAATACAAACCGGAAATCGAGATCAGAACAAACAATAAAATCTCTATGGATAGTTGTATATTCTTAAGTGATACACTAAGTTGGCACGAGCCGTATTATCCAAGAAAACAGCAAATAATGATAGGACATTAAATAAAAATAAGGAGTAACAAAAATGCTATTCACAAGTATCGTAACATTACCTGACAGATTGCCTGAAATAGGGAAAATCAAGATAGGTAAGAAAGGGAAAATGTCAAGTAACGGGTACAGCAGATTGCCCGAACGATTGGATCATTTCTTAATCACCACAAACGAGAAAGATGCCGATGATAATTTTGTGCTTGATGCGGAAATGCACGCTTTGTACGGTGATAAGCCGAAAGAACTGCCGATAAGACTGCTTTATAATGATATTGAGCTGAATTTCCAAAGCAGGTACTCAATTTACGAAGGAACAAAATGCGTCTGTGTAGGTGATGGCAAGCATTTTTTCAGACTGCACGGTAACGAATGGAAGCCATGCGAAGTGCCATTAGCTCAAATGCAGGCCGATTATAAAGGTAAGGATAAATGTAAAATGAATGGCACGCTATCCTGCGTGATCGAGGGCGCAAAGGTAATAGGCGGAGTATGGAAATTAAGAACAGTAGGTACTAATAGCGTGACTGCGCTAAAATCAAGCCTGAAATATCTGCAAAGCATTACGCAAGGCCAGCTTGCAGGAATACCGCTAAAACTTATACTTACCCCAAAAACCGTTACAATAGACGGTAAGCAACAAAAAGTACAAATAGCGAGTGTAGTATATGCAGGCTCGATAGTTGATCTGCAAAATAATGCAATCGAGATAATGAAACGAACTCAAATGCATCATAACAGAATACAGCAAATCGAAACTGAAGCTAAAGAATTATTGAAAATCGAAACAGACAGTTTTGACGAACATCCAGAAGATATAGTTTCCGAGTTCTATCCTGAGCAGATGGGTGATGAAGCAAGTGATGAAACAGTAACTAAGGTAAACGATATTAGCCTGCTTGATAAATTGAAACAATCTACTATTCCCAACAAAACAGAAAATGTGGACATAGTTGACAATGATCCTGCTGAAATGATCGAAGAAGCTGAGGAGGCGGAGCAGATTGAAATAGAACAAAAAGAAGAAGTTAAGCAGGAAGAAGTAAAAGTAAAGCCAACGGTAATAATCGAACCGCCAAAACCGATAGTCGAAAAAACACCTAAGAAAGACGAAGCTGAGAAATTGCAAGAAACCTTAGATGTACTGAAACAAAATGCAGAAAAGTCATTACAGATGGGATCAAGCAAAGAGTTATTAAAACAGAAAGAGGCTTCTATACTTGAAAAATATTCTACAAACGACTGGAGAGCATATTTAACTAAATTGTTCTTTACCGAAAATATGATTAAACAATTTGTTAAGGCGTATGGCGAGAATTGGGATATAACGAATAATACAGGCTTAGAGCAATTTAAGAAAAATGCAATGCAGTTCAGAAACGAAAAATTAGAAGAAATTAAGAAAGCTACTTACGATCTGTTAAAGAAATTCAAAGACACTGATATTGCTAATGATTGTGATAGCAGAATGAAAGATTATAAAAAAGACGATTTCAAGAGCTTTCTGGATATGTATAAAGCCTGCTTATTAACAGCACAGGGTAAAGCTAAATAAAATAACGGAGTGAAAAATGGCATCAGTAAACATAGTAGTATTATTAGGTAATGTAGGTCAGAAACCGGAAAGCAAAGTATCGCCAAACGGTACAGTAATGGCTAAATTCTCTTTAGCTACAAACGAGAAAATTAAGAAAGGCGATGTATGGGAAGAAAAGGCAGATTGGCACAATGTAGTCGCATTCGGGAAAACGGCTGAATATGCAAATAAATACATAGAGAAAGGTAATCGTGTGCATATAGAAGGTAAATTAAGCGTGAATCAGTGGACAGACGATAATGGCAATAAAAGGGTTTCAGTTGATGTAATAGCTCATAGATTAGTCAATCTGGACTATAATGCAGTTGTGGAAGAAACGGAGGTAGTATGATAGATATGATATTGAAATTTAAGAACGAAGGCGGATTGAAAGCTATTTACGAACCCGAATCAGCCGATGTTACGATAACAATGAGTTCGGAAAAAATGCGTGAATTATATTCTGAATTACAAGCTATATTCGGTAATGGCTTTTATTATAATAATCCTAATAATCCGTTCGTACAAATACCTATTTATACACCACCTGCTACATTATGGCCTACTTGGGAAAATACTTGCGATGCTGGAGGATCAGATGAAGCTAAATAGAATCAAATTGAGTAACTTTGCAGGCTTTACTGATTTCGATTGCGAGTTTGACGGCAATATAACAAGGCTTGTAGGTGTGAACGGATCAGGTAAGACTACGGTAGGTCTAACCGCAATTTGGGCTTGTATTAAAGGCATTGCAGAGAAGAATAAAGACGGTCAGCTTATAGGCGAACGATACAGGTTTATAGGGCATAACAAGAAAACAGCCGATATTATGGTCGAATTATACGATGAAAAGAAAAACAATGCTAAGGTAGTTATTACCAACAAAATTAGCAAAGACGGCAACAAAATCGAATTTAAGGCAGATGACAATTATCCGCTAAGTATAGATTGGCTGAATAATTTATTATCAGTAGCATTTCTATCTGCCAAGAATTTCTGTCAGCATAGCAGTAAAGAACAAGCTCTCTTGCTTGGCATAAACACAAGCGAGTATGACGATAAATTGGAAAAGGCTAAAGTAGAATATACGGTAATCAATCGGTCAATAATAAAATTAGGCAGTAGGGATGCGGTTACAAAAGTCGAGAAAATGGATTTAGGCGATTTATACAATAAGCGTGCAGTAATTGTTCAATTCAATAACGAAATCGCTGTAAATGATGCCAAACGGGCTAATTTAAAAGAATCTATAACTAACAGTGACGACAAGATAAAGCGATACGAATTAGAAATAAAGAAATTACAGGAAAGCATAGAAGCTGAGAAAGCTAATAAAATAGCCAAACAAGCTGAATTATCCGCCATACAGGAAGTATCGGCTAAATCTACTGCCGAAATTGATGAGCAAATTAAAAATATCGAAGAGACTAATAAGAAAGCCGATCTCTACGACAGTTATATTAAATGGCAGACTGAGCAAGTCGCATTATCGAAACAGCTATCTAAGAATAAGGCGGATCAGGATTTAATTATTAAGAACAGGTTAGCTTATATTACGGGCTTCCAATTCGGGCTTGACGATATTTCGGTTAATGATTATGGCGAGTTATTGTATAAGGATAGACCGATAAACGAGCCGTATTTTTCTAAAGGCGAGCTTGAGGTAATAGTAGCTAAATTATACGCAAGCAGGAATCCTGAACTGAAAGTACGCTTTATAGACGATTTCGAGGTACTTGATGAGGATAATCAGGAAAAACTTGTAACCGATCTTTTATCGTTAGGCTTCCAAATAATTACAGCGGAAGTAGGCAAGCAGGTAGTAAAGAATAATACAATTTTACTTAAAGAGTGTGAGAAAGTAGATAATTACGAGAATGAGTTAATTTAATAATAACGAGGTAAAAATGGAAAAGAAAATCAAAATCGGCAGAAATGAATTATGTCCATGCGGTACAGAACCGAGAAAGAAATACAAAAACTGCTGTATGCGTATGAATGAGAATGCAAAGCGTAATGCCGAAATAATCAGGAAGCGAGTTGAGCAGGAATTAAGAACTATCGTATTAGAGCGTAAGATGAAAAACCCGAATGTGACTTCAGATAAGACAGGCAACATACTTATATTCAATCTGAATAACGAGCCTGTTTTAAAAGCTAATTACGGCAAATTACCTGAAACGCTTAAAAGCAAGGCAGACATACAGGCAATAGCAGACTGCAATCCGCTCATAGATGTCAAACTGGAAAGAATCAAAAAAGACGAAATCGAGAAAGCGGAGATATTGGAGGAATCGCACGAGGCTGTAAATGACGAAAAATGACTTTATCGCTAAATACGATAATCTATTCAAAGGCGAGCAGAAGAAAAGGCAATTCCAATTTGATGTAAAATCAATGCTTGCAGAAGAGAAATTTAAGTGGGTAGTAGATCAGCAGGAAAAGGAAGCAGAAGACAGGAAGAAATTACTAATGGGCTTTGCGTATAGGAAAGATAATTTGTGTTAACCTCAATCGCCAAATATTACAATAGCCAAATCAAGCATATCGAAAAATATGTTAAATTGCGCAAATTAACCGATAGTATGATTAGCGATAATATTATCGGTTATGCAGGCTTTAACGATTTGCCTAATTTGCTCAAAATCATGCCTGCCGATAAATTGATTGAGTTCGGGATGGCTAAATTGAACGATAAAGGCGAGTTACGATGCGTTTTCTTTAATCGTCTGATGTTCCCGATAAAGTATTTGAATAAGATAGTAGGCTTTTCCGGCAGAGCGGTAACTAAAGAAGGTGAAGAGTACGGTAAATATATGAATACAGCCGAAACACCGTATTTTAAGAAAAGTCTTATCTTGTATGGGTTGAATACGCAGGCGATTCTGATGAAGCAATATATCATTATAGTCGAAGGTCAGATTGACTGCCTGCGTATGCACTCTATCGGATTTACTAATACAGTTGCTACTATCGGTACAGCATTGACAGTAGATCATATTGATTATTTAAAACACATAACCAGAAAAGTAGTTTTATTATACGATGGCGACGAAGCTGGCAAATTAGCCTGCATACGAGCGACAAAGTTATTTAAAGAAGCCGAATTGCGATACCCACGAATAGTTAATCTTCCTGATGAGCTTGATCCTGACGAATTTATACTTACTACCAATAACGCAAAAGAGAAATTGGGCGATTTGATTGAGAAAGCAGATTTAATTCATATACCTGTTGAGCATAAACGGGAATTAGTCAAGAAAGAATACGAGAATACGGACGATATTAAGGCTAATATAGTAGAAATAATAGATAGCATAATCGGTCTAAATAAGCATAATAAAGCTAAATGCCCATTCCACGATGAGAAAACAGCGTCATTCTCAGTCAGTCCTGCCAAAAAAGTATTCAAGTGTTTTGGCTGTGGCGCAAGTGGCGATGTAATAAGTTTCGTAATGAAGTATTACAATTTGAGTTATAGTCAGGCAGTAGATAAATTAAGGGGTAAATAATGGAAAAAATATTTTTATATGACTTGGAGACTACAGGAGTAAAATTCTGGAAGAATGGCGTGCATCAGATTTCAGGTATGATAATCGAAAACGGTCTTATAATGGAGAAATTCGACTATAAGGTTAAGCCGTACAAAGATGCGTTGATTGAAGAAGAAGCACTAAAAGTAGGTAATGTGACTAAAGAGCAGATTTTAGCATACCCTGAAATGAGCGAAGTGTTTTATAAGCTGGAAAGAATGCTTGGCAAGTATGTGGATAAATTCGATAAATTTGATAAATTCCACTTAATGGGATATAATAACGCAAGTTTCGATAATCAGTTCTTTAGGGCTTTTTTCACGCAGAATGCTACTACACCTAAAGAGGCTGAATACGGCAATTTCTTCGGGTCTTGGTTCTGGTCAGACAGTATAGATGTAATGGTATTAGCGTCTTGGTATTTAATGTCATCACGAAGTAATTTAGCTAATTTCCAGCAACGCACGGTAGCACGCTATTTAGGCATTGAAGTTGACGAAACTAAATTGCATGATGCGCAGTACGATATTGAGCTATGCTATGCGATTTACAAACATATAATTGAGAGGTCTTAAATGAAATTAGAAAACATATCATCTAATAGCGATGTATTAGAATATATCGAAGGCACGACTAATGACTTTAGAGATGGCGTATCAAATCAGCAGGAAACTAATCATGCCATACTTGATCTGTATTTACTTGGTGCGGCTCGTGCAATTAAGGCGGAGAATAAACTTGAGGCAATTAAGAAGTTATGCGATGCTGAAATCGTGGCATTAGAGAAAATTGACTGTAAGGTATTTAAGGGCATTATACAGCAGTTTGATTTAATTTTACAGGTAATAAACGATTCCGAAGATGTGCCATTTTGATAAAATTGGCTAAAATAACTATTGACAATTCGAGTAAAATTTGCGTAAATTAAATCATGTAAAAACCGCCAAACTAAAATGAGACCTTAATGCTTACACAACTCCATCCCAAAATTGACTATGAAATAGTTACGGACGATACGCCACTTTCTGAGGATGAACGCAAGGAAATATCTATCGGTCAAGGCATTTACGAAAAAGTATGCCATCTTATGAATTTCCCAAATGATATACTTTATTATACAGGTACTTATCAGACTATCTATATAAAACAAGATGCTGTTGATATATCTATGGAGATAATCAATTATAATAAATCCGACATCCATGCACTGCTTACCGAAGAGGAACGAGGCTATATGCTTAGATATATGCTCAGACACCGCAGGTTTCTCAGTAAGCCGTTTATATCTAAATACTGCTATCTTGCCGAAGAGAATAAATCATCCGAATCGGGCTTTACCATGCGTACAGACCTTGAAAATTTATCCACACCTGACCTGTATAATTCAATAACACGAGCTGAAGTGTTTACGAATTACTTTACAGGCGAGTTCAAGTGTTTCGTGCCGTTAAACCAAATAAATTCAGCAAGCAATTATAATCAGCAAATAAACGATGTATTACGCATAATATTCCCAGAAGATGAAGAGCGGAAAACAATTAAAGACTTTATGGCTTTATACGCTTTCGAGAACAGATACGGCAAGGCACGCCCGACACTCATAATGAATGGTGTGCGAGGTACAGGAAAGAACTTATTTGCCGATATTATACTTGCAAGCATATATAGAGGTCAGACAACCGCATTGCCGAGCAATTTTAAGACATTCAACGGTTTCCTTGAGAATAAATGCGTTGTCATTGACGAACAGACCAAATTGGGCGGAAATGACCCTTTATATCTATACGATTATATCAAGCGACTTAGCGGATCGAGATTTGCCGCAATTAACGAGAAGAATAAAGGTGTGAAAACCGTACTTACTGGAACTTATATTATTATCTGCACAAACGAACAGCCACTCCGCATCCGTGATGCGATTGACAGCCCGTCAAATAATCAATTCATAGTCATCAGAGCTAAAAACAGTAAAGTAGAGGCTTTGGAGAAATATAAACTTGAAGTCCAAAAATTAGGATTTTCTGCATACGAGGATTTTTTCAATTACGCTATGGGTTATTATGTGATGACGGAATTATTCGATGTCTATAAACAAATGAAATTAGAGAGTAAAACAAAAGCATTCCGATACGGAATGGAAATACCAATTTTTGAGGGGTTAAAACACATGATGGCACAATCAGTTACAAGTCAAGACAAAGAAATGATCCAATCTATAGAGGATTTATTAGAAAATGACAACAAAAGAAGTTATTTCCTTACAGATTCTATGGATGAATTATTTGACGAATTTGCGTTGCCGACAGCAGGAAACAAAGGCTTCTTAGCTAAGAAGCTAATAATAAGTCTTTGCAGTCAGCGCAAATGGAAAGTATCGGCATTTGAGATGTTTTTAGGCAGGTACAATTTAATTAAAAATGACTATATGAGGCGAGTAGTTAAAAGTGGCAGGACAATATCAGGCATGTTGATTGATGTAGATCGAGTAGAATATTTGAGTAAATATAACGCATGGTCAGGCTATCAGATAAGCAACTATAAGGAAAGTGATGATATTGTGATTAACGAAAGTATAGTGAATAGAGAGGTAGTAATTAAGCAGGAAGAAATAAACAATCAAATAAAAGACTTGGATTCATTAGGATTATTTAATTAAAAGGAGCTACCATGAAGTACATTTATATTTTAATGTCAAGCAAGCCGGATCAGACGCATATATACGGTGTGCATACTAAGCAATCTGAAGCAATACAACATTTGAGAGATTGTGTGGATGATAGGTTTAAGTGGAATACGAATGTAAGTAGTAGATATGTCCAATGCTACTATGACCCGAAAATTAGCAATTACGAATTTAGGGAAGAAATCGTACAGTACGACGAAAAAGACTGTGGCGAAATAAAGACAATAAGAGAAAGATTCACTATCTATAAATATCAGATTGATGGGAAGGATAGGACTTGACAATGATAGCCAGACCTTATCAAAATACAATTATTGATAAAGTATTCGCATTGATAGAAGAAGGCAAGATGCGTATTCTTGTCAATTTATGCACTGGGGCTGGTAAAACATTTATAGCTAAATGTATTATTGAGCATATACTTAAAACAACTAACCATTCGATAATGTTTTGTTGTCATCGCCAGATTTTAGTTAATCAGACTTTTGATAAAATGTCAGACTTATCACCAAGTGTAGTTATGGGTACTGATAAAAGATTAGATAAAGAAAATAGATTCCAAATAGTGAGTTTGCAAACACTAAAGAATAGAGATATTGCAGAACCGTATTTATTGATATTTGACGAAGTGCATGTGGGTTATTATGCTGATATAATACAGGATGTCTTAATTAAATATCCTAATAGCAGAGTTATCGGGCTGAGCGCAACCCCTGTTGATAGCAGAGGATACCTTCTGGAGAATTTCGATTCATATATAGATGATATTCAAATGCCTGATTTAATTCAAGCTGGCTATTTAGTTCCATTTGAAGTTTATAGCCCGATTTCACTCAACCTATCTGAAGTTAAAGTAAATAACGATGATTATGACCAAGTAGAGCTTGAGCAGGTTGTAATAAAGGAATGGTTGTTACAAACCGTAGTAAGTAATTATATTAAATACTGCGATAGTAAAAAATTTATTGCCTTTGCTACAACACAAAAGCACGGTAAGGCATTATGCGAAGTATTCAATCATCAGAATATCAAAACAGGATATATAGATGCTAATATAAGCCAAGGCGAACGAGATGCAATTCTTGCAAATTTAAAAGCTGGCACAATTCATGGCGTGGTAAATATTGATGTGCTAACTGCTGGTTTCGACGAACCCTCGATTGAAGCGATTGTGGATGCAGCCCCAACTCGTAGGATTGGAAAATATCTACAAAAGATAGGTCGTGGATCAAGAATATATCCTGGTAAAACTAAATGTATTTATTTAGATATTGGAAATAATGTTGAAACCCACGATATGCCGGATATTCGTAGGACTTTTAAGTTCAAACCCCTCATTTCAAAAGTAATTGACCGCAAGCTGAATTTAGAAAACATAGAAGAAAGACAGGCAATGCCGTCTGTAATAAATTCCGAAAAATTAGTCTATTTGCGTAAGATAGGGAAGCTACTCGACAAGTACGAGGGCAAGGTATATCGCAATGAAGCGGAATTACAGGAAGATGTCAACAATTATTTATCGAAGACTGGTTTATTCGCATTCCGACAGAACAGTGGAATGGCTAAATTCGGTGGTATGCTACAAAGTAAGCTCAAGGAATTTTTATATAAGAATGGCCATTTAATTCAGTATTCAGCTATGCTTGGCGCATTTGCTCAATTCGCTTCCCAAAAAGAATACTATGTGTGGTTTACATCTAAGTCCGGTTTGGCAGACAACAGCGTATTTTATAAAGTCGGCAGTCTGTTTTTCGGCATAGAATTAAAAATGCCGAAGGGTCACTTGACAAAACACCAAATGATTACACTTCCAGAGATGATCCGATCAGGAATATTATTATTCATAGCAGAGTCAGTCCACGATGTGTATGAAATAATATGCCATATAGAGAATAATGTAAATACAAGCGATTACGGTGTAACAATTAAAAATAGCATATATGATCTGCCGGAGCGACAGAAAGGATTGTATTACAAACATAAATTGCCGTTATACGAGATTAAGGGAAATGAGGAATTAGTATGACCTACGCAAAAGGCGGATATTACAAGGTAAAGAATCCTGAAGTAGATAAAGGAAATGACTGGGTTGCCGAAAGGTTAGCCAAGCCAGAAGCAAAGTGACCGACAATAATATTAGTAGGCGAAATGGAGCATGACCCAACGGCTAACGAGCAAATCAGAAAGCTAATCAAGCGGAATAATCTTGAAAGAATGAAATGGCTATATGGAGATTGGCAATATGAATAACATGATTAAATTATTAGAATGCCTGCATTTTAGGCGTAAATTCTTCTCAGACAGATCAGCAAGCTGGTATGAAAAGCGATATGATACTATATTAGGAAGAATTTGTATTGAAGCAGATATAGATAGTGAGAAAATTTACATTTATTGTAACGATAAGACTGAAAAAAACAGCGTTATCAGTAAGCAATATGTAATGACAGCTAACAGGCTAAAAACATTAAATTATAAGATGGAAGGATTGAAATGAAATACTATATTTATTCGGGTATAACGAGCTTCTTAATTGGATTAGTAGTGGGCATGATAACTTGCTTTAATTACTATAATTTCGAGCCAAAAATAAGCGATATTGCTATTAAGCATGACAGTATTGACACGCTTGCTACAGAACTCAAATACAGCGACGAATTGAGTATGGTTCATAATGCTGTAACAGTAATACCGGAATTAGAATCAACTACTAATACCACTTGGTATTGCGTATTTAACGAAGGCAACCCATTCGAGCAACCTGAAAGTTTATTTGTTTATATCACTGACTATAAAGACGGCTATGTAAAGTATATCGAGCATAATAGAATCGAATCGAGAAGGGCAGATTTTTTTAATATGGATTTCAAGTTCTATAAAGATGGAGAGCGGAAATGAAAGATTGGCTTACTATCTTAATCCTAATAATAGGCTTAGTAATATTAGAGCCTGCACGATATACTAATGTTTTATTATTCTGCTTAGTAGTACAAAACTTAAACAAAGAAGGAAATAATGAAAGTCCTAAACATACTCATCCAGGAGTATAACGGTCAATTAGCTGTAAATGTAATAAACGATCAATCGCAATCAGCATTAGAAAGCGAGACTGAATTGGCAAATGCGATAGCTGAAGTAATTAAAGAGTATTTAAAAATCGAATAATATGATAAATATCATTGTATATTTTTCTATATATATGTATATTAAACTAAAATTTGGAGTATAAATGGCAACATTCATAGTAATCGTAACAGCAATTCTGAGCTTCTATCTCGGTATGACAAGAGGCGCAATTATAGCTAAACAGGAAATATGGGATGCCTTCAATCAAAAATACGGGGATTTATAATGCGAATAGTTATATTTTTGTTTATAATAAGCCTTATCGCACTTATAACATTTGTTACATTATTTTATCCAACTAAAGCAAGACAGAAAACAATTACAGTATATTATAACGGCTCGTCAGATACATATAAAGAAGCGGAGGTGATATTCCGATCTAAAGAACAAACGCATATTAACATTGACGGTGTTACTGTGCAAATAATATGTGATAGTAATGCAGTTAAAATCAATAACTAATACAGGGGCTTAAATGTCTAACAAGAGAGAATTGATTAGAGCGTATTTAAAAGATCATCCAATACAAGCATCAGTAGCAGGACAGTACGAGAAAATAGGTAAGGCATTAGGTATGGATGCTGAAAATGTAAGGAATATAATTAAGTACAATAATTTAGCTCCGAATGTTTATTGCAACTCACAGGCTAAACGAGTTCCGGTAGAGGTAATTAAAACAAACGCTAAATCTCAAGACGAGGCGGAACTTGACAGACAGGAATTTTGGGATTCAATGAAGCAGAGGTCGGAAAAGTACATTACGAGATTTGAGGAACAGGACACAATCGAATTATCAGTCGGGAAAGGCGAGTGGATAGGCATCTGTTTAATAGCAGATACTCACTTTGGTAACGAGGGCGTGGATTATACTAAGGCTGAACGAGATGCCCGTATAATAGCGTCTAATCCATATCTATTCACGATACACGCAGGCGACGAAGTGGATATGTTTATCAAAGCGAATATTATGGAAGGCGTAATAAATGCTACTACAAGCCCGAAACAGCAGGTTAAACTGCTCGATCATTGGCTTAATCTGTTAGGCGACAGCGTACTTGCGATGATTATGGGTAATCATGATAGCCGTATTAAAGAAACTACGGGTCTCGATGTAGTAGGTCATTTAATCCGCAGTAAAAAGATATTCTATTCGCCTTACCAATTCCACATGAAATTGCATATCGGGTCGCAGGAATATTCGATTTTAATGAGGCATCAGTTTAGGTTTAACAGTACCGATAATCTGACGCATACCTGTAAGAAATTATTGCAGAAAGGACAGTACGATGCCGATATTATCTGCATTGCGCATAATCACGAATTTGCATTAGAAGTATTCGAGTGGCGCAGAGGGAAAAGGATAGCTTTACGGCCTGCTACATATAAGGTAGCTGATACTTATGCGAATAAAGTAGGCTATGTACCATCATCAGCAACTATGCCAGTCCTGATATTCAATCCAACAACAAAAGAGATGATACCAATGGTGGATATTGATAGGGCGGATCACTATTTAAGATTCCTGAATAGCGAATTAAAATCATCTAAAAGTACGAAAAAATAATACTTAGTGGAGAAAGTATGGATTACCTGCCAAGCATAATTGAATGTATTAAAGAAAAGAAAACATTTGTAGTGATGAGTACCGATTATGTTATAGTAGATACTAAGTCATGGAATAGATTAAATCATGTAAAAGGACACAAACCAAAGGCAGTAAAACAGCTATTCTATGAAGAATGCGTTAATTGGACTGACGAAGATTATCAGAAATTAAAAACAATATTAGAACGGAGGAAAAGTGAAACTAAATAAGCAAACATTACTACCAAAATTAGCGTTAATATCCGCTATTTTACCCAAGTCGTCATCAAAGCCTATTACCGAATGTATCTTGTTCGATAATGGCAAATTATACGCTACTGATATGACTACTGCGCTTGAAATACCTGTGGGCGATACTGAAACTTTATGTATTGATGGCAAGCGGTTTATCGCTATTATTAAAGCGTTTTCCGGCAATGATATTGATATTATTGTTAAAGACGGTATTGCGAAAATTACAGATGGTAAGTCTAAATTTGAATTAACTGTAATTGCGGATAATTCGGATTTTCCTGTAATGCCGAATTTGCAGGAAACACCTATAAGCCTTGATGGTGAGAAATTAGGTGATGTATTTTCGCACGCTATCAATTTCGTATCTGAAGATAATTTAAGAGCTGTACTGACAGGTATATTTGTAGAGAATAATGCTACTAATTTGAATTTAGTATCTACTGATAGTGTACGACTATTTAAATATGCTATGCCTGCCGTAAATGCCGACTTGAATTTAATCATACCTGCAAATTCAGTTAAATTACTTAAGCAATTCGCAGGCAAGGATTTATCCATAGCGTCAAATGATAGTATCATACAGTTCGTAAGTAATGGCACGAGATTAGTTAGCCGTCTGATTAACGGTAAATATCCGAATTATACCGCTATTATACCTGCAAGCAATGGTAGTAAACTTACATTTAAAACAGCCGACATATTAAGCTCAATCAATCGTGCAAGTTTGGCGGCTAATCAAGTTACCTGCTTAATTAAATTTAAGTTGTCGGCTAATCAATTAACGCTAATCAGTCAAGACAGCAATTCCGCAAGCCAGTATGAAGAAACTTTAGCGTGCGAGTGGGCAGGCGAAGAAACTACAATAGGCTTCAATTATAAGAAGCTGGTAAGTATTTTATCCATAATCAAAGGCGATGCTGTAATGCTGATAAATACTTCTAAGAAACCTGTAATAATAAACGATACGGCTGATCCTGATTTGCTTACACTAATAATGCCGTCGAGTGTGGAGGGGTAAAGTGGGTATAAGTATAACACCTAAGAATGATAATACTATGCGTAATTTCGATACAGGCGCAACGAGAGATAGTGATGACGGCAAGAATGATTACGAGGGCTTTCTCGATCCGCTTTGCATTGAAGCATTTGGTGATTATATGACGGTGCATAGAAAACAGGCAGACGGGAAATTAAGGGATAGCGATAATTGGCAGAAAGGCATGAGTAAATCCGTTTATATTAAGAGTTTATTCAGGCATTTTATGGATTTATGGGCTACTCACAGAGGACACAAACGCTACGACAAAAAAGATAAACACGAAATAACAGTTAAAGAAGCGTGCTGTGCTATACTATTCAATGTATTAGGCTATCTGCACGAAGATATAAAGGAGAGCAAAAATGATATGCTATAAAGATAAAACATTCTGTCCATACTGGGCTACCTGCATGAATGGCTTTAATTGCGATAGAGCATTGACGGACAAAATAAAGGAAGATGCTATTAAACAAGAAATGCTGATTTCGCAATTTGCCGAACAGCCTGAATGCTATCAGGAAATAATATAATGAAGTACCAGGTATCATTCCAAATTGGAATTAAGAAATTGCGGATAAATGTGGAGGCTGATAATGTGGGAAGTGTACCGCAAGCATTATTGAAGAAAGTAATTTTTTATGAGATAAAGGAATTGGATGAGGAAGATGATTATGACGACCCACAAATCATAGGCGATAAGAACATAATGGATCAATTTGAGAAAATATTTGGGATGAAGATGAAATGAGAAAAAAACTAAGTGATGATTTATGGGCAGATTCCGTATTGTGGCAATTATTAAATGATTTAAAATCAATAGAAAAAGCTATAAAAAATAGGGATGTTGAAATTATTGGTGCTTCTTGTATGTCAAGATCAGAAACAGTTGCAACAAGTATGGTTAATATCTGTGTATCGAAATCTGATATAATAGAATTTGAATTACGAGTAACTGGAAAGAGAGAAATCAAATGAGAAAAAAACTTATATTAGACATAGATGGCGTGATAAGAGATATAATTCCACAGATAGTTTGGGTATATAATATTTATTACGCAGTCGGTAAAGTTACAGAATCAAATATTACCGAATGGGATTTATCTAAATGCTTACCGCTAATTAAAGATACTAAGCGGTTTTTCATTGAAAACGGTATTGAGATATTCGTTCATAGCGAGCCATTCCCTGAAACGCTATCAGCCTTAGATATACTTAAGAGGGAATTTGATACAGTATTAGTATCGCATCAGTACGAAGAAATACGCCATTATACAGATGTTTGGCTCGAGAGACATAAGATAGACATTCCTGTAATCTATACAGCCGATAAAAATCAGGTCACAGGCGATATTATAGTTGACGATTATTATAAGCATCTTGACAAACATAATGCTACCTACAAGTATCTGATGCACGCTAATTACAACAAACATATAACTGGGTATAGTCGAATATATAATCTGTATCACTTAATTCACGAATTGGGGTAAAAATGGAACTAATGGAAATAATAGATCATTTTGATAAGCTGGGCTATCTACCTTATAAAGACAATATGGTAACATTCGCAGGCTTGGACAAAATACATATTTATAACGATTTGCTTACTGTATATGACACAAAATTCGCTCTACACATACATATAGACGATATAGTTCGTATAAGCGATTACAGCGATCATATAACATTGCATTTCGCTAATAAAAGTCTAATTAAGATAGACAAGGGGTGGTAATGGGCGAAAAATTCTACGCTATCTTGCGTGCCGATATGTATAGCAGTCATTATATTCCTATCAGATATTATAAAAGCGAATCTGCCTGTAAAGACGAATTAGCCAAAATACTCGAAGCAGAAGAAACGGCATATAATGAGAAATGCGATGCTATTAAGAAGAAAATCGAAAAGATAAAAAGCGAAACTGTATATTCGGACAGTATAGAAAATCTTCAGATAGATTTGGATAATGCTAAATTTGAATATGAGGAAACTAAGTACAAAATAGCAACTTATGAATTTGAGGATTAGCCGATGACTGTCAGCACTATTGACGAAACCTGCTTATTCCATTATACCGCAAGCCATAAACGGATTGTCATACTGCCAACAAAGAAATTCTATACAAGATCGGATATAATGCGGTTCTGCCAGGCAAACGGTCTTTATAATATAGACATAACAATTAACCGCAAAGAAACTACCGTATGCTACAAAAAGAAACGAATTGTCATAAATATACATCTAAACAGTGCCGCAGGCGAATGGTACGCTATACTGAGCCAAATAATTGAGAATGGAGGAAGTAATGGATGAAAAATCTAAAAGCTATTTTATAACATATTTAGTAAAACATTGGAATTGCGCAGAATATGAATATCATAATATAATAGTAAATGATTTCGATCCGATAATATGGGTTGATACGCAATTACAAAATTACTTTTCTCCTAAGCCAGAAATAACTATTTTATTCTATAAGGAAATAGAAAAACCATTATATGTTATTTTAGATAATAAGAATGGAGTAAATAATGAAAGTAATTAAATGCAATATCGAAGAATGCCATTTCTGGACTACAAATAATACATCCGATAATTGCGAAGCTAATATATATGCGAAAGACTGCAAGACGAGAAAGTATATCTTGCGATTAAAACGAATAAGTAATTATCTTAAGATACAATTAAATAAGAAATAAAGAAAAAGCCCGAATTAACGGGCTTTCTCATTGTCAAACAAGTAAAAAAGAGGAGTATGACCAATATATTAAATTTTTATTATGCTGTCAAGATATTTGTTGTATTTATTTTTATCAAATTTATTTTCTATATCCATCTCTATTTTCTTTATTATCGGCAATACAGCATTATCATCAGTCCAATAAGTCGTATGGCATAATGGAGTTTTACGCTGTAAGAACGATCCTACAGGACAAATATAATCCCTGTCCACTTGTTTCATATCTGCCGGATATATTTTAATCAGCTTGGCTATTATATCTGACATGCCAACTATATTGAGCCAGTATTCCGTATTCACTTTATGTTTCCTTGATACCATTTTCAAGCCAAGTGGACTGCCCATAGTAAAGAAATTCTTTATCTTGCGTTCGCTCTGATACAGCCAATCGTACGCTACTATACCACCCATAGAATGAGCTATTACCGTAATATTTTCCAAGTCTTTCGGCAAATACCATTCTATATACTCGTAAATATCCTTGCGTGTGTAATTATAGCAAATACAATCGAATAGAATTGAATTAAATACATTGCGCAATTTATCCCATTCGAGATTATGCGTTGTTTTCTCGTTTACGGTATATGCGCTGATACCCATATCAAGTAAATGCGAATATCGTATTTCGTGGAAAACTATATCATCTTTAATATTAGCTCGCTTTAAATAATAGTCTTGAAATTCTTTTGAATAACCTTCTTCCTGCTTGCCGATACCATGTATTATAATTATATTAGTTTTCATCGCTGATCTCGAAATTCTCATCTATTACCGGATTATCTAAAATCTGCTGTACTACTTTCTTATTATTGATCCGTTCTCTTTTTCTAAGACATCTTTTTACATACGCTACATTTTTCTCGTCATCAAGTAAACCGTCGTCTTTATGCCACTTCATAAAATCTTCTTCAAATGCGTTTTTGGCTCTTAATCTTCTGCCTTTCATAATAGACCCTTATATAATTACCACTTTCAGTCCATTTGCTCTAAAACATACTTTAAATAGCATTCATCGCTTTCGCTTATTATCCAATTACACTCATTACAATAAATACACATCTCTAAATTTATAATATCGTATTCCTAATAGATTTCTTCACTTCCGCATACTGGGCAGATTGCCATTATTTCATCCCATTAAATGCTATTGATAAATGATTGCCGTCGTCAAATTTTACACCGTCTTTGTTGAAATCGAAGTCACCACCCCAGCAATTCTCTATACCATCTTTAGATAAACTTTTCCAATAAGTCCCAATTTCAATCCATTCTGGAGTGTCTGATTTATCTATCCATTTACCATTTATTATCAAATCAAAATCTTTGGCTAATCCAATAAAATGCAAACTGTCTTTTTTGTGATTCATGTGTTCTTTTTGGAATCGTAAAGACCATCCTTTTTCGGAAGCAAAGATAATCACGCTTGCAATATCTACCGAAAATTTATCCTTTCTTCTGCCGAGTTCGTATGAATATGAATTTGTCATTTCGTACTATCAGGTATCGCCACAGGTACAGTAGGAGCGGCTTTAGTTTCAGCTTCTATTACCGTTTCTTCTGTATAGAATAAGCCTTTAACCATGTCTAAACCGTCGTACTTGAGAATATATACAAATGATCCGATTGCGAAGCAAAACATGAATGCTATAATAAGCAGTTTCCACCATTGTTGTACTTTGATGAGTGCTTTTAGAAAATCAAAAAAGTTTTTCATTTAATTACCTCCAATAAGTCTTTCAAATTAGCAAGCCCGACAACTACACCTAAAATTATACCCAATATAAATACCCATCTTACTGCTGTCTTATTCTTACTTAAAAATAATACAATACTTGCTTTCTCAACTGCTTTTAAGCGAGGGCATATATCGTTATCAAGTCTGTTCTTTAAGCTGGCTACTGTGCCGTTCGTAAGAGATACTTTATCATCAATTATCTTATTACTGTCAATGATCTTATTTATCAGCTTACCATGATTTTGTATTTCTTCATAAATCATTTCATTTGTTATTGCAAGATTCATAAAAACTCCATTTTCATTTTCACCCATGCCATACTTCTCCCTTGCGTTAGCTGTTAAGTTTCACTTTCTTCTATTGGCGGTTCAATTATCGGTATATAAATTTTGATTGCGTCGTACTTGCAATACGGCACGCAGATTAGACAGTCCGTACATATCGCAGGATCAATTCTGTATATGTCACCTGAGCTTATACACTTATCAATAGGGCATGCTTTTAAACATTCCCCACAGTTCCTGCATGAATCCATAATCTGTCTTGCCATTAGTCATCTCCCAGATATTTTATATTCAGAGTTCCACTATTAGGATTAGCAAAATCGCTTAACGGTTTAAGTATTATACCTACATCGCTTGTTCTCATTTGCAGAATGAGACTGTCACCTGCTGCAAAGTATCCGTCACTATGTAGTATGAATGCCTTTTCGTCACCTATTGCTTTTGTAACAATTTCTTTCTGCTGTCCACATAACGAATATGTTCTGCCTCCACTTACTGCGCCTTTGACAAGTCTAAACTCAACGGTTTCAGAAGTGTTTACACCCCAGTAAACTTTGAAAGTAGCATCTATAGCATTCCACTGTGCACGATTAACTATTATACAACTGTCTGCCGGAGTGCCTGTAGTTGCTGTATAATGCCAAGAATTGCCTGTGCCATTAGCTACAACAATAGGTACTGTTAGCCATACATCTGGAGCAGAACATACAAATTGAGTTAATCTCTTAAACTTACCTATGATATGTTTAAAATAATTGTAGCCATCAACATCAAGAGAACGATTAACCACGCCAGCGGTCATATTGCCTATGAGTAATTCGTCGGAATCTAATCCTACTCTTAAAGTAGAATCAGCTGTTGTTTGTGTTTTACCTGCCTGAAATCCTAAAAATATATTGTATTTACCGGTTGTATTGTCAAGACCTGCATAACTGCCGATAAAAGTATTTGCGTTTGACCCTGCGATCATATTGACGCCTGTACTATCTCCAAAGCAGGCATTACTTGAAATAGCAACGCTTGAACCGCCTTGTGTTCCAGAATAATTACCAAAAAAAGCGTTGCCATTTCCTGTAACTCGGTTACCTGCTGCAAACCCGAATATTGAGTTATATTTTCCGGTTGAATAACGGGCTGCCTGCGCACCAAAATAACAATTTCCTGTTCCTGATATGTTTGTAACACCGGAATTATAACCGTAAAAAGTGTTATTACTTGCGGTATTTGCTTTACCTGATAACGCACCGACAAAAGTATTTGCCGCTCCGCCTGTAGCCGCTCCGCCTGCATCAGTACCGATAAACACATTAAGGTTGCCTGTAGTCAACGCATCGCCTGCAAAATCGCCGATAAGAATATTATCAGCGCCAGACTGATTTGTTGCACCTGCTAATCCGATTTCAATTGTGCTTGCTGGGCTTGTAGCTCTATGTCTATTAGGTCGGAATGCTGCTCTAACCGCAAATGTATCAACTGCAAGTGTGTATTTATTTGTTAACTGTGATATTGTTGCGTTTGCAGTCGGAAAATACATATTACCTTGCATTCTTAAGAAGTCAGTTTTAGTTGTATCTATCTTGGCTACTCTTGCAATGTAAGTTGAATCTGCTGTTACCTTAAAAGTATTAGCCGTCGAATTGTCAAGTTTAACACCATTATTCATTACTATTCTATTCGTTTTTAATGTATCGGAATAAGCTACCTGACCGACATCAGTCGAATCGGACTGAATGCTTACAACTTCCTCAGCAAATGTCAATAATGAGTTTGTCGGGTTGCTTATTATGGCGTCGTTTTCAAGATATACATCATCATAAATTAGAGTTTCACCGTACAATTCAATCATATCTTCAGTTAATCTCAAATGCGTTGCATCTTGATTTGTGATTGTAGCTGAATTATGATAACTTATCGTATCATTCACAATATTTACAGCTCCGCCTTCTAATGCAATGTTGTATCTGCCTGCTATTTTAGCTTTACTTTGCAGTTTTAAAACATTTGTTTCTTCAGATATTTTAGAGTAGCCCAAATTCAATTCGTCCCCAGCATCAAGAAATAAATCATCGTGTATTTTCAGATTGTTCTTAATTATTACATTTGTTTGAGTTAATGTATCCTTTACTACTACAGCGGCGCTGTCAAGCATTGCAAGTCTTAACGCTGTATTTATGCTGTCAAATCTTGCAAGTTCTCTATGTTCACTCGCCCGTGTGGTATCATTTATGTCACTTGCTATTTTCGGATATAACAGCGCATTTATCCTGCTTATCTTCATCCTGTATGTTTCGCTGTCTGTACTATTTATTCCTAATAGCCAATCTGTACTATCAGGAGATACTATTGGTCTGTCAACCATTCTCGTCGGTGTTAATACCGAAAAGCCAAGTGCTATTAGTATCAGTATCGTAAAAAATATTATCTTTTTCATTTTTACTCCTTTAGAAAATTATTAAACTGCCGTCTTTGTCTAATATCGGTCTGCCGTGCTTATCAGTCAGATATTGTGCCGTTAAGTCGAAATCGCCTGCCAAATAATCCTGTACTTGCGCTAATGTAGGATTTGTATGAGTTGATCTTGGACTTGCAAATGCCATTATGTTGGAAATTCCGCTTTCATTTAATGTAGCGAATAATAGATGTTTATTCTCATAATCAAATACGCCATTACTGATATGCGTCATCCATTCGCCAACCCATAATTTGCGTGGCGTGACATTATCAGCTTCAAACAAAATACAATTAGTGAATTTAGTGTCTAATGTTTGTACGGGTATTTGCGGAGTGAATTGTATATAATAATTTGGTACAAGCTCGTTTGAGGTTATTAGTGCAGGATTGTACGGATATACCTGCGGAGAAGTAATCTTACCTGTATTATCCTGTGTAAGCAAATGCGTAACATTATCCATAAAGTTGTTTTTGCATATCCAGAATAACATAAATGTAGTGCTAAGATGACCGTCAAGCCAACGCTCCCTATTACTTTTCCTATTATAATACAGGGCGGCCTGCATTGTATTCGGCCACCCTTTTTTATATAATTTAGGCATATCAGCCATAATTAACTCTTTGGTTTTAGATTATTCCGATTATTGATTTCACGCATCAATTTCTGTTGCATTTCTCGTAAATTCATTTCTTTCTTTGTTGTGTTATTTGCCGACTGTCTCCTTGCATGTAACAAATCATTCATGCTTGCTTTCGGGTTAGCGTATTTAGATAATTCGCCCGACAGTCTGTTTATTTCTTTCTGTACTACCGCTAATTCATCTCTAAGTTTAGATGCTTTTTTAACTAATACTTCATGCTCTTCTTTCAACTTGTCATATCCTGACGATTCCTGTGATTTAAACTCTGTTTTTTCAGGCTCTATAACAGGCGGATCAAGTAAGTCGCTTGTAGCTTTTGTTTCTTCTTTTTTCGTTATAGTAACACCCAATTTAGCGAGTTCCTCAATTAGCTTCTTTGCGCTTTTAGCATTTGGGTTTTCGATTTTGTTCTCTGAAGCTATTACTCTTAATTCGTCTATTGTTTCGTACTCTATTGCTGTGTTTTGTTCGGTCATTTTATTTCCTTTTCCTTAATTTATAAAAGGCAAGAGCCTGACCATTCAGGCTCTTACGCATTTTAATTATTAGCCGTTAGTTCTCAGGCAAGCAATACTTATTCTTTTTCTGTCATATTTTCTGTTCCAGTTAGCGGCAAGTCTGAGTTCTGCAAGAGTAGGAGAATCCGAAGCCATTGATCCTTGAAGCCAGTCAAAGCCGTATGGATGGATTGCTACCATTCTTCTTGAGTACAGATATGTCTGTCCGCCTCCGTTTCCTTTATCAGGCGCACGGTATAGCTCGGAAGCATTTTCAGGGTTAGCATCGCCAAACGCAATAGTTCCTGCGCCAAGCAAATAAGTATCGTAAGTATATTTTGTCGAACTGTCAGCATTTGTCCCTGTTGCAGCATACGGCATATCATCGTCATACATTACTCTCATACCATGATAAGTAGGAATGTTTACTTTGCCGTCTGAATCAGGAATGAAGTCAATGAGGTTATTTTCTTCAAGCCTTGCATATACTATCGAGTGCATGATTATCATATTATATTCTGACAATCTGTCACCTGAAGTAAGCCTTGTGTTAATAACAGCCGATGCGCTGATTAGGTTAGCATCAGTCGGGTCAGTAGTAGCTGCTGCATTCGCAATATTATAAACCATATCACCGCCATCATTAGTGGTATTGTCCAGCAATATACCCTGAATAGTAGCAATTAGTCTTTTATTGTACGAAGTCAGCCAGTATTCGGCTATTCCGTTTATTGTTGCAAGTAACGGGTCAACACCTGTAAAATACTTGACCAAATCCATATCTGACCAAGATTGATTCAGGAACGATCCGATAGCTCTGCATTTTGAGCCAGAACGAGCTTTAGGAGTTGAGGTTGATCCTGTAACATCGCTTGATACATTCGGCTCGTCTGCTGCGATTGCATCTACATAAGGCAGATCAATAGTCTGCGATCCGCTTGCTCCGTCAATTACTTTCATAACTCGTGGGTCAACTACTGCTACGCCACTGTTAATCAGTAAGTTTTTGTTTAACATCCCAAGTATCAAATTCTGATCGAATAATACGGGGTTGTAAAAACTGGTTATTGTGCTTTCCGCCATAATAGCACCTCCATTTTAAATTAAACTGCTTTCTATTTTAATCCATTATGGCTCATGCCACTATCCGCACATGCAGACTTTTACAGATAGATTATTTCTTTTTCGCTAATTCCATTAGTCTTGCCGCTTCTTTCGGATTGTCTTTTAGCATTTTAGCTTGTGTAGTAACATTAAACGAAGGATCACCATGCTTAAATGGATTTCCGCCTAATACTGTTCCGCCATCTGACCCTTTCGCTCCACCTCCGCCACTTGGCAAGCCCCAATTACTGTCTTGTTTCTCATTTTGAAACCACTCAGGCAATGTAAGACCGTCTGTTGACCTAAATTCCTGTAAGTCATTATCCCATTTCACGCCAAATTTAGCTCTATACATTACATCTTTGATTGATTTAGGATCAATCGTCCCTGCGCATAGCTTATTGATTTCAAGATCGAGTTTCATGCCGATTAGCACTTGTTCTGTTTCAGTTGCCTTCTGCTTCCATTTATCGGCTTCGGCTTTCTGCGCTTCGATTTGCGTTTCAAACGGTTTCGTTCTCAGTTTTACTTTTTTCTCAAACAGTTCGTCAGTATCACCCGTCTTGTCGCTTTTGAGTTTCAGTTCCTCGTACTCTGTGCTAATTTGCTCAATTTTTTCCGGTGTCCACTCTCCGTATTTACTTACTCTTTCTTTTGCGGCTTTATGGTCTGCTCTTTCTTTTTGTAAAGCAGTATGGACAGTCTTAAACTCTTCCATAGGTTTGAAAGCCTCGTATAAGCCGTCTAATACGAACTTCCCATTGACTTCTTTGTAATACGATCTTAGACTTTCGTCAATTTCGTCTAAGTTTGTTGCTTCAAATTTTAGGCTCATGCCTTTCTCCTTTAGTTTTTGTTATTATGACAACCTCATGTTTGTCTTAATACTTCAATATAAGCTAATTTTTATAATTAGCAACAACTTTTTTATGATATTTGTCATATTTTTTTTTTTATTATCTCTGACTAAAGCAAAAAATAAGATGCGATAAATAAAATTGTAAACTTCATTTATCGCTTGTTATGCGCACTCCATAGAGTGGGATAGAATAGGGATAGAAGATATTAGGATAGAAAGGATAAAAAAAGGAGGGAGTAATGATAAAAGTTAATTTAGTGTTATTGCTAATAATGCTATTAGTCGGATGCTCTTCTGATCCATCAAAAGTAGGAGCATTTACAGCATGTGAGGGATTTGTAACAAGCAGACTTTCATCACCATCAACTGCCGATTTCTGCTCAATACTTGATGCGGAGATTAAAGAATTGCCTGATAATAAATTTAGTATTTACGGCTATGTAGATTCGCAAAATGGATTTGGGGAAATAGTAAGAACAAGATTTATATGCGAGGTGCAATATAAAAATGGTAATTGGATATTAACTGATATTCAATTATAATAAGGAAAACAAAAAAAATAAAAGGGGGTATCAAAATGAGTGACAAAAAAGATAGAGTACATTATCCTGTTTTTTGGTATCGCAGATTAAATAAAAAATCTGATGTCGTAAAATATAGAATTGGTGACGATTATGTTGTTATCAGATTTTCTAAAAATGATGATTTATATGTATTTGACTACGAAAAATCTGGAAAAGATAGGGTTGAGAAAATGAAAGAATTGATTAAAGAAGGACAGGGATTGTCAAGATTTATACACTCTGACAATTTATTTCAAGAGTATAGTTACATAATAAAATCATCCGATGTTAATTGATAGGTTTTTCCATTAGTGTTAAATTATGTTTTTTCACTATATGATTATAAACTTCAACCCATTTTATATAGAGTTCTGGATATGCACAATGGGAAATTAAATTATCCATAGCGAGAACTATAAATTCTGTTGTTTCAAACTCTTCTGGTATTTTTTCTTTTCTCCACTCTCTATATTTATTTGATTCCTCGATATATCCTTCTCTAAATATATTAAATTCTTTTTTTTCATCCATTTTTACTTTCTTAATATCGTTAGTTAAGGTCATCCCCGTTTTCTCGGTTTCGCTTTGGAGTTTCTTATCCACATCCTGTAATAACTTCTTATGGATTTCTTTGTTCTTGTCTTTCATGTTTTGTTTTGTTAAATTTCTTAAATCAACCTCAAACTTGGAGGGAGTATGCCCAGCACCAAACAAATCAAGAGATGGCTTGATAATAGCATAGTCACCTGTCTTTATTGCGGAAATAAGTTCAAGGTAGCACTCACTTGCGGAGATAATATATGTGATTGTGAGATCTGTGGGAGAACTAATCATTTCAAGGTTAAGAGCATGGTCAAGGAAACGATCACTGTCAAGAAACCTATTGACAGTAATAGCAAGTGATTTAGGCAATTTCTTGATAAGTTCTTTGACTTCTTCATCAATTTGCCTTAATTTTTCAAGACAGCCTTCTTGAAATTGCAAGTAAATCGTATCTTCATTTGTTTCTTTCAACCCGTCGTTAGTTTCGGTCATCCCAGTCGGTGATTTGGAGTCCTTAGACTGCGCATAACACGAGCAAAAACGCAGGGCTTCTCCTGTATCTTCTTTGCCCTGCGATTTAGCTCTATCCGTTGTTTTTTTGTTCATACTACAATCCTATTTATAGTTTGCTATTTTATACTACTAATAATAAATAATAAAATAATAAATTCCTATGACTTTTATCATACTGCTTTTATTCCCCATACCCCAAATACTTGTTGCAAATCCATTGGCGTTCCGCCTTCGCTGTCATATTCAGTAAATTGTAATTCGCCTGCCCTGTATGCTTTTGCCCTATCCGCACCTAATATCTTATTCTGATTTTCGGGTGATTGTAATTTAAGCCAATTAACGAATGTGATCGGTTCGGGTGCTTTGCCTATATAAGCAATAAAATTATTGCGCTTCATTATAGTTCCATTTGACATTACTATTTCATCCCTATCGCCTATAAATGCTAATGGATTGAGGAATGGCACTACAGCTGATCTGCAATTATAATGCAAAGGCGGTCTGGGCGCAGTACCGATAATGTATATTATATGCTTATTATTCTCATCTCTGCATCGCTCTGTAGTAACACTATCCAATACCGCAACAAATACCTCAAATGGCAGAATGATAGTATTAGAAGTAAAGAATTTTCTTCTTGCGTCATTAGCCAATCCTAAAGTAATTGTTTGTACGATACTATCGGCATGACCGTTAATTATATTCAATTTCTGCTTAACAGTCTTTCCTAATTGATTTGAACTTGTGTTATCAGAAACCGCTACTCGAACTATACTTAATAATGTATTTACTTCATTTGCTACAATCGTATTAAAATGCTGATCGGGAGTTTTACCTGAATAACTGCCGTATTTAAGAAAATCATTCGTGTTATCAGGTTTTACGGTTTCAAAATCTAAATTAGTTATATCGTGTAGCGACTTATCTATATAACTTATTTCTAATTTCATCATCCGCTTTAATTCACTATCGTATGTTTTCCTAAATTCGACAACAGCTTTCAATCGTACTTTAGCTAATCTGCGAGCTAATTTTTCATAGCGTTCGTTCTCGGTTTTAGATACCGTTCTCGTAAATTCGGCATAAGCGGAAATTATCTCATTATAGATAAGGATATTATTTTCCTGCAATATTTTCCTAAATTGCCGTTTCTGCTTTAATGCTAAATTAAGTAATAATGCCTGATGCAGTATTAGATCATTCTGTATCTTCTGATTGACTGTCGTCATCTTGTCCTTCTGTAATTGTATTGTTTACAGTATTACTAAAATCAATTATTTCTGCTCGTTCAGCTTTCTTCCATTCGCCATAGGTTTGAAATTTAGTCAAGTCGTTCTGTTTCAGCCAATTATAGTAATCCTCGTTAGTCATTCCACCCTGCGCTACTACCTGATACATATCGAATACATCTCTTGCAGGAATTAGCTGATAATTGAAATCGGTATTAGGAACAATGCTTATTTCTGCCTTTTCAGCATCAGATAAGCCCATCCATTCAGCTATTATCATACACAACTTAGTTATTGCTTCGCCCGATGTCTTGGCTATTGTAAGCAGATCATTTGTTGTTAATGCTATTCTTTGCTCAAGTGCCTTACCGCTTTCTACGCCTTCCTTCTCGCTTATTCTCAGTCCTGCGCTTCTCGTATCGTTTTTAAGTGCATTATGAGCTTCACGCATTTCCATTAAGCCGTTACCATTCACGCCTGCGTATTCTACTTTAGCTTTTTCGTTTGTTGATCGTATTGCGCTGTCAATATAGACTCCACCCTTAACCTCATCTTCGGTAAATCCTAATAACGCAAGTATGGAAAATGCTTGCATAAATAAGGCTTGTCTATAATCTGCGTCTTGCCTGTATAGCGATAATGATAGATTAGACTGATTTTCAAGTAGCGGATATTCCGGTTCACCGTTTATATTTGTTACATTACATATAACAAAAGGAATAAGTGTTAAGGATTTGCCATTAAGACGAGGTACTGTTATCAAACTTTCGTCAGGATTTTCTATATTCCAAGTAGTCCATTGCGACGGAGTAATATTAGCTGTATAATATTCCTTGCCTTTAATTCCATTTCTTAATGCGAATAGCCTGTATTTTTCTTCCGGTGTCCACGATTTAGTTTTCTGGTCAAATGTATAACAACTTTCATCGCATAATATCCAATTATACTTTATATCTTTAGTTATCGGATCAAGCGATTCATCCCAATTTACTATTGACATGGCATTATATTTAACTATATAAGGTATAAATGTAGCATCAATAGTTTCAGGCATATCAACCAAAAGTCCTATTCGGCTTGGATTTAATTGCGCTTTATTCAAATCCCTATGGAAGCTGTCAAGCGGTTCGCCATTTATGGTAAATGATTTTAATATCGGCTCAAGTGCTTTTGGTAATTTATATACAGAAGCCTTAGTATGTAACATGCCTAATCCCTTACTTACCGTATCGCCTACATAGTTATAGAATACGGCTCTTTGCTTATATGCTTCATATCTTGTATTTCCATCAGTACCGTCTTTAAGCTGACCTGATGTTTTAGGCAGATATGTTTCACCCTGTAATTTTACTTCCCGTTCGCCTAACTCGCCTGTAACCTTTAGCTGTTGCCAAATATCGTACATAAGCTCATATTTTGGGTGTTTAGCTACCGTAGATATGATAACCGAATTTACTGTTGACTGATTGACTGGTGTTGTCATAATAACTCCTTATTAGTTATAAAATCCGACTGTGGTCGAATGTTCTTTAGTCTGTATTCTGTATCGTGCCTCATCTGCAATGTGGTCTTCCTGATCTGAATCAATATCGTCTAAATTTACTTTATCCTGCATCAAGCGTGGCACATATTTAATAAAATCCTTGCAGGTATTCCATATAAATAAACCCTTACGCTCTCTTGTCATTGCGCCTTCCATCATTTCGCCCATTAACTGCCAGCCTGTTGCTCTACTACCTGATCCCTTATCCGACCTGCGCCAAAAACAACCTACATTTGCCATTTGCTGTGCAGTAGTTATTACCTGATCGGATTGGCTGTATATTTGGGAATCGGCTGCGCCTGGAACAACTTTAATGCCGTATAATTCTTCTATCTTCTTATCAATCTCAACTATCCTTAATCCCACATCAGTTGACCCCATTCTTAAGCCTACATTTATCTGACCTTCCGTCTTGCCATACCACTCGTGAATACGGTGTAAGTCGCCTTTTATCGTAGGCATAAAAGAACCGTTAGGCAATACTACATCAGAACCGTCTGATTCAGCCCACCACCCTACGCTAAACGGCTTAGTATATCCCCAGTCGAGCGAACGGTCAATTTTCCAAGATTTAGGTATTGTAAACGGAGTAACTACATTATATCTCGGATTCCAATACTCTTCAAAATATCCGCCTGCCGCTATATTCCAATCGCCATATAACCACGCATCTCGTTTCGCTTTATTTTTCAAACTCATAATATCTGCTATATAAGTCGGTCTGGCTCTTAACAGTGCCTTATTTTCCTGTAAAGATGTATAAATACGAACTCTTTTCCTTGTCATCCCATTTGGCGACACATCTATAATAATCTTTCCTCCAACAGGGTCTTTATCATAAAACCGCTCTTTAACCCAGTGATGCCCTATTCCGTATGGGTTAGTAGTCGCTATACAGAAATACGGCATACCCATTCTTGCAGACCTGACTGTTGTTTTCATTGATAAATAAAAATCAGGATCAGGCCAGTTAGTCAACTCCTCAAATCCTAAAAATGCGTATTCGTGACCGTGATAGTGGCTTTGATAATCTTCGTCAGTCTTGCCTGCTCTAAATAATAATTCCTCTCCAGTTGACCATACGATTTTATACTCTTTAGCCGATTTATAAAATCTTGCTTTCGGGAATATTTTAGCTCTTAACTTATTAGCTTTTTTAACTATATCGTCAAGCTCTTTATATTCTGTACGGAATATTATACCACGCCAATCTGTGCCGTAGCCTTTACCGACTTCTTTCATAAATTTTACTAATAAAGTTTCAGATTTACCTGTTCCTCTAGGGCCGTCAAGCAGGATTTCTTCAATAGGACAACTCAGGGCTAATACCTGACTGCCTTTCTGTGGTTTCCAAACAATATTTTCAGATTGTTTTATCATTATTTATCTATCAGTTTTTTTTGTTTTGCCATTTCATTCGCTAATTTTACCTGTTGCATTTCGGTTTGTTTTTCCCAAAGAACATCGTCAACATCATCATCATCGCCATCAACTTTAAGCACGCCATATTCTTCAGGATTAAGATCGTTATTCGCTTTAGTAGCGAATCGTTCAGGATAGTATATTTGTAGCCATTTAAGCATACCGTCAACATTGCCTTTATAATCCTTTTCAACTATTTTTACCAATTTCTTTAATTGCTTAATTTCATTAGTTGCCAAATCAGGAACTTCCGTTACATCATATATACGCTCTTGTATAGTTCCCGGCAATATAGCCTCCATTAAACCCATTACTACCTTACTATTGGCTACATCAATAGCATCTTTATAACATATTTTTAAAGTCGGAACATTCTGTACGAGATCAGTTATAGCTTCAGTAGGCAGACCTAATATTGTTGCTATCTCGTCTTCTTTCTTACCTAAAAATGATAATCCTGCTACGATATTAGTTATAGTCTGATCGGTTAGCTTTGTACGCTCTACATTTGTCGTAGATACAATATCTATACCTTTAGATATTTTTATTTTACCTAATTCCTCTTTGCGAGTTTCAGCCATAAATTCCTTATCATATTTAAGTAATTCAGGTTCAGTTAAAATAGTCTTGCGTACTTTACGATAATCCCATCCTAATTTCATTCCAATATCTTTGTAAGACTTGCCGTCTTTAAGTAGCCCTTGTATTATTTCTATATGTTCCTCCATTCGTGCCTCCTGTATTATAATCCTTGATATTCTGCTAATGTTTCACCATATATTCCATCTTTATATGTTCTTGCTTTAACCCATAATGTATTTACCGAAGGAGCGAACGATAGCCATCCACTCGTATAATCCGATCCTCCACCAGTATTAGGGTCTATAGGTTCAGAACCGTCTGTTGTATAATAATATACTATATCAGCAGAAGTATAATAAGTTCCTTCCCAAGTCAAGCCAAATCCTGCATAAGTACCTGGAACTGATGAAGTTACATTTATCGTAGGTGTCAAATAGCGTTTCTCTGCTATTGTACTTACGCTATTTGTTTTCATATCTATTTGAATAGCTTTAACCCATGTTTTTCCTGCTCTATAATTTACTTTATAGGTAGGATTAAGACTTTGATTTGGTGGTTGATCTGGAGGAAGTCTTGTAAAAGACCCACTTATAGTGGTATCGTGCCATGTATTAAGGTTTCTGCTATCAATAGTCGGATCGGCAGGTTCTACCCAATTATAGCTTACTTCATAGAATATTCTTTTATGAAGAAATGATCTTCCGCCTGCCGTTACTTTAATATAAGGGCTTACATACGATATTGTAGGAGTAAACATTCTTACTACCATAATCTTCCATGCTTGAAAGCTGTCATATCCCGACCTGTTTGAATATACTTTCATCCATTTATCCGTAACTGCACTAAAATCAGTAGCTTCGTCTGCCGCTGTATATGTCGCAGTCTGCAATCCTGCCGCTATTACTATTGGAGTGCTATTGATAACAGTAGTTAACGAATTGTCTTCCGGCTCGAAAAATTCAATAGTAGTTGTCTGTCCTGCTTCGTTATCGGTAGCTCCCGTATTATAAGAATCATAGAAATTTACTAAATCAGTTCTGTCTGAGTTATTCCAAGTAACTACTGTGTCTTGCGAATCGTTTAATACTACAATTCCGTAATTATCAGGCAAATCGCTGTCAACTTTAACGATTCTAGGTCTGTACGGCAATTCATACCTCTTAGCTAACACCTTGCTTATTTCAGTAGTGTCAGCGAGTAATACACCGCCTGATTCTGTCTGATTAAGTAATTTTACTTTATTCGTACCATTAGCAAATTCGGCATCTATAAAACCTCTATTTGCCGTCATATTAGCAAACCATACATCAGAACCTGCCGGATGATATTGCGGTACAGTATCCATGCAACCACGCTTTACAGTCATAGTCATAGCAGTCGTATCAACTGACAATAATTCCATAATCTCATAATTAGTATAATCGCTATTCTGTACTATAATATATACGCCTGCTCCTGTAACTATATCAGAATCAATATTGTCATTTAACGGTATATCTGCTTCAGTAACATAACCTAAATCATTCATTAAGCTGTTATGATAAGCAAAATAACCATCTCCATATTGAACATAAGCAGAACCTACATATTTCCATTGCTCATAAAATAAGCATTCGCTTGAAGGCTTCTGCTGTAATGTCATTATATATCCATAATCAGTAGTTGGCGCATACGAATATTCATTCTGCAATATCCAATACGGCACTTCATCCACAAAATAATCTGTACTCTCAAGCGGATCGTTCAAAGCCGCATCGTAAGTAGTTGAATTAGGAGTAGCATATAAACCTTGCCCGATTGCATATACATCCTCTATACATTGTATTTCAACTTTGTTATTCTCGTATTCGCCTTTATCTACTTTTAATGCCCTGAATACTATTCCGACAAGCCCTAAGTCACTATTGTTAATTCTGAATACATCGCCCGGATTAAGCGTTCCGAAATTTCTATTACCGCTAATTGTCATTTTAGCTAATTGGCTTGTAGCTATTCTCAGTTCTTTAGCGGCTACTTTCTGAGCTAATTCTACATCCATAATCCATTCTCTGCTTATAGAAGATGATATAATACAGCCTTGTTTCATAAATGCGGCAGCGTCGTGGACATAAACAGTAGCTTTCTTCCATGTAGTAGGATCGGTATAAGTCAGGGCTATCTGATTAGTCATATTTAATGGTGTGCCTCGTGTAAAATCTTTAATTTCTGTATAATCATTTTCGTCATAAGTAGTCAAATCATCAATATCGTAATTATCTCTTGCGAGTTTAATCTGATATAATCCGTTATTATCCTGATATACAAAGCCGTCAATATATTCCTGTACTTGCTGAATTAAATCGCCTGCTTGTATAGAAGCTCTATCAAGAGTTATTCCAAGCCCGAATCCCTCGTTATATGCCATTACCGCATAAGATTGAAAGCTCGTACCGATAAGGTTTGCCGAATGACCTAATCCCCATTCCTTACTTGTAATAGCTTCTCTGATAATATGCACTGCATTCATCGCACCATTTGAACCGATTTCGGCTTTAGCCGGAAACCACTGTTCGCTAAAATCCGACTGCCTCATAATTCGTTTTAATTCTACTGATAAAGATTGCGGCGTAGGGCTTAATCCCAGAGATGTATCATCAGCAGGTACACCTGTATAAGTTGAATATAAATTTCCGCCAAATATAGTGCCGAAAAAACCTCTGAATGTAGGAATATAACCTGTCTGTCTGTATAACGGATTAGTTGTTTCACTTGTATTTGCTGAATAATAATCTAAATAAGCATTAACATCCTGATTTAATTCGCCAAATTCAATAAATAAATCGCCCTGATAAGAGCCTACTTTATCTAGCACAGAAGATGCAGGAGCAACTGTATTTTCTGTATAGCTTACCGTATATTTTTTGTCGCCATCCCAAATAGCGGTAATTATATCTATTGGAGCTAAACAATAAATCTGATGAATGCCAGCTTGATAATTATCTCCATTTGCGCCAAGATCGCCCCACCATACTACATTCGATCCTGTTAACTTCTGTTTACCAAATATTACTGGAATAGCCCTGCCTTGTTCCGCAGTAGGTGCATTAAATTCTTTTAAATCCGGCTCTTGTGTTTTATCTTTAGGTATTCTTGGAGCTGTAAGCCACGCCACAACTAAAGATAAACCCCATATTGCTAAACTCCACCACATTATACTGCCTCCACGCCATTACCTGCAAATGGACTTCTATCGGGCATAAACGGAAAGCCCTTATAATTAGCTATATTATTGAAATTATCAGTACAAGATTTTACCGTATGATCGCATCCTCTAAATAAATAAATCGTATCGCCTGCTTCAAGTTCCCTAAAAGGTCTTACTATCTCTATTCTATTACCGTGATGCGACTGTATAGTACGAGCTTGTCCGTCTGTCATTTTAATTATGCCTGCTTTATAGAATCCGCTGTTATCAGTATTTGCTCCACTATAATATACCGTTCTGCCACTTATTCCTGTTACAGTAGCGGTATCTTTATAAGCGTCTTTATTTACTCCGCAAGCTAACGAGTATAGCGGTATCATACATTGACAACTATATATATAGAACAATATCGGCCTGCGAGTAGTTGACAGTCCAGGATCACATGCAATTTGGCAAGTGAGTGGATTTATCTTGAATTGTATTACATTGCCTGTAAATATCGTATTAGTGTAAGTAAGATTCTGCTGTTTATATATAGTAACTTTAATATTCTCATCAGCGTAATTGCTTATATTATCCTTAACTATTTGTGCAGAACTCCTAATATCAATAGTAATTTGGCTGTCTTCAGGATTATCGGTAGTATTTATTTTTGAGCGCACTATCTGCATTGCTTTATAAGTATTTGTTGCCGCAGGATATATAATATCGCTTGTATAATTTGTGTAATACCAAGCCCTTGTTACATTACCTAAAATATCGAGGCACTCGAATTTAAACAACTCTACTGGTGCTGAATTATCTGTCGAAAGCTCGTATGTATTGAAATCGGTCATTTACAACCTCTTAGTTATTATTTATTTCGCAGAATGTAGTGCTTATTTTAATCTCGCCTACCATATCCCACTTAAGCTCAATAGTATCGCTATCCAATCTATACGGTACAAGCCAACTGCCATAACTGCCTGATGCTAAGTTTACGCCAAATGCACTTGCTAAAGTTACCCGTAATGTGCCGTCTGTATTTTCGATAATAGAATTTATCTGTCTTGGATATGCTGTTCCGTTAAGCCATACCACAATAGCGTTCCTGCGGTCTGAATTGTACAATTCGTCTTGTCCGTTATTAACTACATCAATGTAAGTATCTGTACTTGTATAAGCGGAACTTAATTGGAAATCACCGTAGAATGTAGGCGCATAAAATACTTTTTGTCTGCCTTTAATATAATGCAAGAATTGGTATAATTCGTAAATTTCGGCAAATGTGTTTTTGTACCAGCCAAAGCCTTTGATCTCTTTCGGTACTGTCCAAAACGGTTTTACATTGACTAAGCCTGTATTGAAATCTATAAACTGATTGCCTGTTTTAAAATTGCTTGTATTGGTATCACCGTCATAATGATTGTAGTCATATATAATAGGAATAGAATTAAGACTGTATGTAGGTAAATAACCTGTAATAATAAGCGGTTCTGCTATCTTATAATTAAAGTTATAATAGCCTTCTTTATGTTTCGTGAATACGGACTTGGTTGTGCCTTCGATAAATGTCTGCCTGATTGGAATTACATACGGCTTAGTATAAGTGCCTGTAAGAGTTTCAGTAAATTCCAGATATGTAGCGTCAACTGCCGATACTGTCACTACTTCATAATTCGTTTTAGCATCCCATATAATTATAGAATCGCCAATAGTAAAACCTCTGCCCGTTGTATCGCATCGTACTCTTAATGGAGTTGAATATGGCAAATTATCTGCCGTTCTCGTTTTCATAGTCCAAATTGGAATATAAAATTTAGTGTTTTGTAGTAAGAATATCAGCTCTAAGCTGTCATAGTCGCCTGATTCAAGATAATATTTGAATGTAAATGCCTGTTCTGGACTAAAGCGCATTGGTATTCTCTGCTCATCGCCATCGTAGCTTTCGATTATGTCAGTTGCGAATTTGAGCGATTCGGTTATTTCTCGTTCCGGCCTATATGGCAATATTACTCCTCGTGTACCTGTAAGCGTTAATACAGGATCGCCACTTGGAAAATCCCAAGTAATTGTATTATTGATTAAATATTTACCAGTTTCCGTAATATATAATTCAAATTCGTTATTTTCAAGGCTTACTATAGTTGTACTCGAATTATTATCTACTACCGACACGCCTGCATTGCCTGCAACATCTATTGACGAATATGTCTTATCTGCATCGTAAAATAAATTCCATACTTTCAAGTCATATTTAGCGTCATATTCAATTCTACCTATTGCAATTAAACTAATAAATTCGCCATCATACTCTATGTGGTATTTTTCGTATAAGTCATCAGCGTAACTTGGTATTTTTACTCCGGCAAATGCTGTCATTTTTTTATCGCTATCCCTCTATAATAATAAGTGTCTGCTTCTGAGTGTAACGGGAATACTCTAAAAGTATCGCTACCTAAAACTATTTCCGTTTCAGCATCAGTGTTCGTAATATTAACTAATCTTGTAAGACCTGAATAACCGATATATTTTCTATCCGATCCACTCATTAAAAATAAGTATAATTTATTCAAAGGAGGAATCCGTTTAAGCTGATTTACGCCCTTCTCCCAAAGGTCGCTTAGGAATTTTTCCATAGTGCTTGCCGTAACATCGTCAACTGGAGCTTCAATTATATAAGTCGGGTCGTAATCGTTATATTGAATATCAGTAGTTAAATTATACATAAACATAGTACCGTAATTAACTGCGGTAAATAATACATCGTCTGAGAATAGCATATACTTATTGTTTGTTGAGTAATTTGCTATATATCCGCTAATCGTTCCGGTTGCGTAAATCCAAGTATTAGTTCCTGTGCCTTGTACTTTCCCAAAACATATTTGCTGATACTCATTACTTGAGTTCTTTAGCACAATAGCATATTCGTCATCATTAGCAAAGAAGTAATAAGTGCCTGCCGTTATACTAGCCATTACCGCAACACTATTTGTATAAGTATTAAAAAATGTACTTGCCGTTATATTAGTTGCCGTACCGTGATTATCATTTCCGCTATAATCAATCGTTTTATCTGTGAAAGGCGCACTTGTAGTATTTGGCTCATTGCATTTATACCATACTAATTTATTCGATATTGAGCTTATATTTCCGCTTGTATGATTTTCGGCATCCGTTATAGTCATTACATCATTTGTAAATACGAAATCTTGGAATTTCATATCCGTCAATGCAGAACTTGCGTATGATGCGAACAAACTTAATGTTGTATAATTTAATACAGGTAGTGAACCTACTATACTGCCGTTATCCTCAACACCGTCAAAATAAAATTTATAAAAACCTGTGGATTGCTTAACTGTATAAACTACGCTTACAAACGCACCTGCCGTAGCTTCTAAATCAACCGTAGTCATTAAACTTTGTACTAAATTTCCACCCATCTGTATTCCGCACGCTTTTCCGCCTGTAGTTTTCAGATAGAAAGTAAAGCCTTGCGTTCCGCCTGCGGTTTCCATTAAGACACCTAAAGTTCCTGCCGAGCTTGAAACATCTACTTTAAAAGCGATTGAATATTCATCCCCAGTCAAGTCAATTTTAGTTTTTGGAACTATAGTATCATCCACTCCGTCAGGCAAATAATAATATATATTCGGTACGCTTGAATATCTCATATATTTAGTTTGTGTGTCCCAATTTTCAGCCGCATCATAAGCAGTAGCGAAATTCATTGCAAGACCTGTCAAATTACCGCTTTGTGTATCGCAAACTACTTCATCCGTTGCCGTACGGAAATTATATTGTGCATTAGCATCTGAAACTAAAAGTCTTGATCCTGTGCCTTCTGTTGTATAACTTCTTTCAGTCAGGGAGCAATCAGTAACCATAAACGATCTAAGAGCCGTTAAGAGTTCCGCTGTCGTTCTGTATGTGCCTACTTTATAGCTCATTCTTTTTCCTTATACAGCATCTATTTTTACTGCGCATAATTCGTAATCTAATCCTGATCGCCATGCGTTTTGTACTATTAGATAATTATATCCGCCTTGAGTTAAAGTGTCCGTTGTCGCAAGTCCGCCTGTTACCGCAAATACTCCGTCAAGCTCACCGTAAATTATGTCAGCTCCGTCTTTCCTATCCATCAATATTATCGGGAACATCGGAATATCGTCATCCTCAGTTTTCGCTATTGTAAGCCAATACCTCGTAGCTGATTTATTGCTTGCATAAGGGAATACGCCTCGTTCCGTTAAATAAGTATAACTTGCGCTTAAATACGACCCGTTAATAAATCCTTTCCATAAACCATTATACCTAAGCATACAGCTTGTTCTCGTATCGTAATAGAATGGCGTAGAATACGGGCTTGTACTGCTCGAATACGGATTAAAGAAAGCAGAGTGGCTTCTATTTACATCGGCTATTGCATTCATGCCGTCTGCGGTATCGTAGTGTGCTGATCCGCCTACAAGTACCATGTTCTGATATTCATCTATTGTGCCATACGCTTTTATTCCACCCAGATATGCTATTTCGTGTACTACCGCTGCCACAATCGTATGTGTCGTAACTATAATTAGCCTATTGTCATTGATTACAAAATGATAATCGAAATCATCGCTAATTTCGGAAAGTATCTTTGGCGGATTAGGTATTGCGCCATCCTGATTATCGTTTGTTAAAGTGCCGTCATAACTTGTAAAATGCTGTAATTTCAAATTAGCATAACTCGGAGCTGATATAGCATCATCGGTTTCAAGTTCAATACCGTAATATCTGTAATCAGTGCCAAGAAAGCCTTTTGACCTGAATATAAGTCCGTAATTAGTAAAAGCGGCTGTACCCGTAGCATAAATATCATTACGCAATACTTCCCAATTATTAGCTAATAGGAAAGTGTTTAGCTTTGCTAATAATGCACTCACGCCTGCTACGGTATCTGTTTCATAAGCGTCTGCCATTTACATTCCCAACGATTGTTTAACTTGTTTTGAATTAGTAGCTATGTAGTTGCCGATAGCTTTCTTATTTGCATTGCTGTTAGCCATTATTGACGGCAACTCGCTATCTAGTACTATATAATTATTTATTATCGGACTACTTGCCATTCCGCCTAATTTATCATTACTTACTATCGTGCCTGATGTGTTTGGTATAAATAGCTCTGCGCCTTTTTCGCCTACGATATACGGATTATTCGACTTGACATCGCCTCCGCCTGCTCTAAATGGATTGAAACTCATAAATCCGCCAAAGCCCTGTTCGCCAGACCATGCTGTTTGAGTAGCTCCTAATCCAAGCATAAAACTCAATGATCTGAACATAATCATCTTAGTCATTAGCTTTAATAAATCCATTGACATCTGATGCGCAAATTCCTTCCAAGTATCTTTTCCATCTGTAATTGAAGCTACAAGATTATCCGCAATAGTATCACCGAATGTTTCAAATAGATTTACTGTATAGCCTTGTAAGTCATCTACCATATCCGAATAAGAATCCCCTATATCTTTAAATGCTAAAATTACTCCGCCTTTCAATTCGTCTAAAAATGAAGTATCAAGATTAGGAGTTTTAACATACACTGCTTCACGCATAATATAATCTTCAGGATATGCTATCTTTGATATGCCTTTAGTTAAATCTCTAAATTTTAAATCCGTATAATCTAATGCCTTACCCGTTTCAAATAACTGCTGATTCAAGAATGCAAATATATTAGCCATATCTAATAACTGTTCTGTTGAGTATTTACCTGTTTGTTGCCATTGTTTCCAATCGCTATTCCACTTATCCATCATCTTGCTTATTCTTGGGTCAATATTTGCTATATCAGTTATTCTGCCTTTAAAGTCACTCAGTATCTCAAAATTCTTTGTATTCATAGCAAACCATTCCATTCCTGAAAATGTCAAGTTACCTTGAGCGTCATATAAGTCAGGCATTGAATTATTAGATAGTTTATCTATTACATCCATCATCTCCTGCAAGCCTTTTGTGTTTAAAACTACACCTGTACCTGCCATTACATTTGTAGGATTAGAATAAAAATCTTCTGTTATTTTTCTTATCTGACTTTGTGCGTCAATTTGAACTTTACCGCTTTTATCAAAATTCATTCCTGTCTGAAATACGAAATTCGGATTAAATAGATTTATATTTTTAGCTTCAGCATTACCAAATAATTTTATGTCATCTAAAAATTGCTTATAATTATCTTTCCAAGATTGCGTCATATTTGCCCAAGCACTCTGGTTTTGTAATATCTGATAAGAAGATAATCCTAATAATCCGTCTAAGTCAATGCCAGTATCAGCTACTTTTTGTAATGCTCTTATTTTATCTTGTAGTTTAATTATCTCGTCTGCATATTGAGCTGTGAATAAACTCCTTGCTCTTATTGAATCTAATTGCTCTTTTAGTTTTTGTATTTCTTGCGTTGCTTGACCCGACTTGTTTAACTTATCCGTCGGCAATGCTAAGTATGCTAAATTTTCTTTATTTAATGCGTTTAATGCCATTACAACTAATCCTATACTTGCGGCAATGGCTGCGCCTGTAACAAAAACAGGATTTGTCAACATCGCTAATGTAAATAGTTTTATATTGGCAATAGCTATTGCCATTTTCGGGCCAGCAAGAAATATTATTATATCTTTAATACCTGTTATTTGGGTTGACTTTGCCATTACATTAAATATATACATCTTACTTGTTAGTGCTGCTATACCTGTAAGAATACTCGCCGAACTCATTAAAACTAACCCTGTCACTACCAACCCGATATGATCCGCTAAAAACTCAAGTATAGTAGCTAATTTTTTCGTTATATTGAAAAATTCATTCATACTGCCAAATGCGTTTATTACACCATTTTTAAACTTAATCATTGACTGACCGATTGTCTGATTCATTTTACTATATTCGTCTTGTACCGTCAACGCATTCTGTAAGATTGCCTGTATTACTTTCTCACTTGTCAATTCACCTGCAAATGCCATAGTTCTTAACTTACCTAAATCTCCGCCCGTAATAGCGTCTTTCAATAATTTAGTTAATCGGATGTTTGTTTCAGTTACACTTCTAAACTCCTCGCCTCTAAGTTGACCACTTGCAATACCCTGACTTAACTGTATCATACTTGCTCGTGCTTCCATAGCCGTTGCACCTGATATTTGTAATGTTTGATTCACCGTTTTCGTTACTTGACTTAAATTACTCTGATTCAAGCCTAATTTCTCTGCCGCTAATGCAAGTCTTTGATATAATGTAGCTGTACCTTCCAAGTCCGACCTTGTATCATAAGCTACTTTCTGTACATCACGCATTACCGAATTGAAACTTTCCTGACTGTCTGTAACTAATTTTACCTTATTCGTTATTCGTGTCATCGTATCTATCCAATCGGTCATTTGGAATACTATCGCTCCAACAGCAAGATTACGCAATGTAGCCCTTAATATCTCTACTGATGCGTTTGTGGATTTGGCGGATTGTGATATTCCATGAATTGCCTGACTTGTCTTATCCGCTCCTTTAGGCACTGCATTAAATAAATCATTATACATTAACTGAGTTGATTTACGCATATCGGATGACATTCGTTTCATGGGCTTTGTTATATTCGCTTCAATAGCGGTCTGTATGCCCATGCTACTAATTCCAATACCCTGACGAGCCGTTAATGGGCTGAATAGAGCCTGATACATATCCTGCTGTGCATTTCGGGCTATACCTATGCTTTTTTTATATGGTGATATTATCCTGCTGTCAATTATATTTTGTATTCCTACACTGCTAATGCCACTGCCATTCCCAGCCGTTAATGGGCTGAATAGAGCCTGATACATATCCTGCTGTGCTGATCTCACTTTTGGCATCATTTGTTTAAATGGGTCAATTAAATTTGTCTGAATTATATCTTTTGTAGTTTGTTTAAATATTGTTTGTCTTAACGGATTATCTGAAAAAGTCCTAACATCTAATGGTGTTTTAAGTGTTGCTTGTAATCTTTTTATATGCGCATCGGTACTAATTGCAGATGCTCCTATTGCTTTCATGTCGGATTGAGCTTTCTGCGCACCTTGCGTACTGATTATATTTATTATATGATTAGTTTCTGTTGACATACTCGCCTCCGCTTAATACGCTACATTGAAATCACTTGCCTGACGACCTTCTATCGCTACATTCTGACTGCCTAATAAACCAAGCATCTCTTTTGATATTTCTGCCATTATCGCCTTTTTCGTCATGCCCTTTAATATCGGATTCCTTAATGATTTCTCTACAAAAAAACGAGGTGCTTGTTTCGACCACCCGTTATTCAGCATAATAATATAACCTACATTATTACATATATATATACTGTTATTTATTGTTGCATTGAATTTACCTACTATCCTTTTTAGTGCTTCCCTCGACTGTGTTATTCCTGCCTGCGGATTTGGGTAATAACTGGGGTCTTGATGCCAAGTGTCCCCAGCTTTCATACCCACAGGATTCAATACCGGAGCATCTATGCTCGGAATCCAATTTCCTTCCGCATAGCCTTTATCTTCCGGTGTGTTATCTATCAATGTCCAACCTACCGCTATTGCTGTTTTCTGTGTCCAATGAGTACAGGCTTTAGGTATTGCATCACCTATTCGATTCATCTTCCTCGCCCATTGCTCAAAACTCGTGTAGGTCTGACCTGCCATTATTTTCCTTTTTCTTTCGCTTCACTTCTTGCCGCTATTTCCGCTAAATAAACAGAATCTGCCTGCTGAATTAGCCATTTAAAATATTCTGTGTCAAAGTCATTTAATCTTAAATACATTTTGGCATATTCCAATATATCTAATACAGGAATTGCGCCAACACCCATGCCTATCTGTCGCTGAGTTGACAGCTCATTGAATGCGTTTTGAACCCATTGCAGGTATGATGGGAGAACCGGAGGGTCAGTCCATTCCTTCGGCACACCAGCAATCTTGATTCCGATACTCTTCTGATACTCAATCGTAGGTTTATGTCTTTTATACGCTTCACCATGCCGCATCTCCCATAGTACGACTTCAGTTAGTTTTTTGCGTCTGTCTCATCTTGATAATTTGCTATCTTACTCGCTTCATCCTGTATAAAATAGAAGAAATCAGGATAGTCGCAGAATACTTTGAAGCATGTATCAGGTGTGAAAGGCGGTAACAGCTCGTCATTACCTACAAGAATATTATCCCACGCAACTACAATATGGTCTGCGAATAATCTGCTTAGTCCGATCCTGCCTTCGCCAAGCATCCATTCCACATCATCTGTTTCACGCTTATTCTCTTTAGCATATTTAGCCATCGCAATCATATATTCCTTATTGCTTCCGCCTGCCCTCTTGATAGTAATACTCGATTTAGAATCTAATTTCAGCTTAATCCCGTTAGTTTCTTTATTCGTATTACTACCAAACCTTTTCGACAAATTCATTTTTCAGTCCTTTTAAGTTTTATTATTAGTAAACAGTACCTAACGATACTCGTCTCCAATTAGTGTCTGCAATCGTGTTAGCCGCTATACAAACATACCAATAGCTTGCATCCACTTTAGAATCCCACTGATTTCCTACTGTACCGTCAACACCAAGCGTAGTAGTTCCTAAGAATGCGGCATCCCATACAGCATTTGACATAGTAGTTGCGAGTGCAATTAAGTTACCATTTGAGCCTTTAGTTGATGCTGTTACTACTACGGTTGTTCCAGCTCCGCCTGCCCAAGTATATCCTGTTCCGCCTGCTGTTGCGGCTATTCTTATTTCCGCATTTGCAGGAGTACAATCTACACCAGCGGTAGTTGTTCCAAGAGTTACAGCGTCAAAAATATTCGTTCCTGCGGTAAATGTTTCAGTAGTAGCAATCAAGTCGCCTGCCGTTCCACCGATTAAAGCTGTAATTACTGCCGCATCAAGAGCAAAGTTTCCTATTGTTACTTGAGTATGAGCCGTATTATGTCCGTCAGAACCGTTTACAGCGGCAACAAGAGCTGCTTGACAAGTAGCAAGGTCTGTACCTACTGATACCTCACCATCCGCATTTGCAGTACCATTCGGAACAAATGTATATACTTTTGAACCTGCGCCAACACCGATTGTCATTGTATTGCCGGAAGTTATCTGCGTGTCTATTGTTAAAGTGCCTTGTGATTTTGTAGTTACCGAGTTAAGATCAATCGCTATATTTCCAGGAGCAACACTAAGAGCCGTATCAGCCGCAAACTCATATACATCTGATCTTACAGTAATAGTTTCACCGTCAAGTGCAACACCCGAAATAGTTAAAGTACCCTGAGCGGCTACCGCATTCACGGGAGTTCCTGCTACGCCAACTAAGTTCTGCATTGCGGTATTTGCCAATCCTAAACTCGTCTGTACAGCCGCAGTCATGTCTGTAGACGGAATACCGCCAGCAGGTTTAACATATTTAGCTGTTACAAGCTCATTGATAGCACCCTGAACGCTTCCTTTCTCAGTGGTTGTCAATGCCGCAAGACTTCCAATCTTAACATCAGTAGCGTGCATATCATTCGTAATACTTCCGCTTGTAATTGACTGTAATGCCGTATCAGCTTTTCCGAGACTTGTCTGTACCGCTGTTGCCATATCGCTTGATGGAATCCCTGTTCCAGGTTTCTCATACTTTCCTGCATCAAGCTCATTGATTGCGCCAATAGCACTTGCCTTTTCAGTAGTTGTCAATGCTGCAAGGCTTCCTACTTTAGCGTCCGTCGCTAATTTGGCATTCGTAATTGAGTTATCTGCTATCGCTGCGGAATACGACGCGAATGCTGTTTCGATGTCATTCCACATCGGATCAAGCGCGTGTTTCATTTTTCTTTGATTGAATACTGCCATAATTTACCTCCTTCGGGTTTTTATACAGTGCCTTTAGTTATTTTTATGGATGATCCTGTTGAATCGTCGTACAACGCAACTGCTTTAAGTGGCTGTTCTACCGTAGTATTTACTCCTGTTGCGTGAGTTGTTCCTTCTGATAATTTTACTTTCGGGAAGAAGAATGTGTATTTATTCGTGCCGTCTGTCATATCAAATTGAAGACTGATTTCAGCACCATTCTTATATTTTCTGTAAAGCTCCATATCGCTTAAAAGTATCGTCATATTGACAGAAATATCTCTACCTCCGTAAACAGAACCGATAGACGCTAAGTTAGGCCATGTAGCATTATCAGTACAAATACCTTTCTCGTTTCTTGCATTGTTGTTTATCGTAATAGTCAAATCTTTAAAGCAATGTGCATTTGCGAGCGCACTGTCATCAGAATTTAATACCACCACATTCCTTAATTGCGGTATTGCCATCTTATTGCCGTTAGTAGCACTGGTAATAGTAAGACCTTGATAATATCCCGAAACTGCCGTTCTGTCAAACTCAATTAACTTAGTCCAAGTACCTGTTGTGCCATTATCGAGTTTCTGATATACACTCGTAGTAGCAACATCAATATACAAGTCGTCAATATCGCCTTCCGTTGTCGGAGCAATTATTCCTGCATACCAAGTACATGTTGTCGGTTTAATTGTGAATTTGACTGTTGACCATGCACCTGTTTCACATTTATAGAACGCACCCGTTGTTAAGTTGATATACCAGTCATCATTAACTTTCTTAGCTTTACAGGTTTCTGCGCCTGTAAATACCTCACCTACATATCCTACAACCGCCGTAATGCTATTAGCGTCTGTCGCAGTAATAACATGATCTGCATTATATCCTCCATGAACGCAACCTGCGATAGTTACTGTTTCGCCTACCCTAAACGGATGACCCGTAATCGGGAATTTAGTTGATGTTCCACCACCTACACTTACCGCAGCGGCATTATCAAGCGTTTCGTCAAGAATTGTCGGTGCGCCTGCTCCTGCCCACCATTTAGCTGCCGCATCAAAATCAGGAGTTAATGTTGATCCCCATCCGCCAACATCTTTGAGCCACTGATATATAGCACCCGTATCAGTTCTAAGGTATAATGCTTGATCCCTGCCATACCAAGTTTGCGGTGCTGTCGTGCCGTTATAGAACATATAATCATCACGCAATGTCTCGCTTTTTACCATTATATTTGCTGTTGATGTGATTATTCCGTTATCTACACTTGCATTTAATGTTAATGTATTTATTCTCGCTCCAAGATAATCAAGTACGAATTTGCCATACTCGTTCGTGAATACTTTTCTTAATGATAATTGCTTCCATTCCGTTCCGGCAAGCAGATCATTTCCAGAAAACGAACCTCTCAGTGCATGTTCTAATACCATGTCAAACTCTGCACCATACGCCATTTCAAATGAGAAATCACCGCTCGCTTCCGCACCTGTCTGAATCAAGTCCTGCACATCAGGATTAGCGGTAATCGTTTTACTTGTCACATTCTGTATATTATGGGATAGCGATTCGCCCGTAATATCGAATGCGTACATTGTTGTCGCAATAGTTCCCCAAGTGCTTTCCTCACCTAAGTAAAATTGCGTTTGCGAAGAATCAGTCAATATTGCCATATTAACCTCCTAATTTATTTTTATACCTCTTCAAACATAAAATCAGTTGAAGTCTTGATTTCGTATCTGTCGTCTTTCCCTGCTCTGCCGATCAAATCCATTTGTGTAGGATAAGTTATTATTGTATTAAATGTTTTCTTACTCATTATGCTCTTAATTTTTTCAGCATAAGCCATACCGAGTGTAGTATCTTTCAACGATACCCGTGTCTGAATTATCATTGCACCCGTATAGCGTGTTACGGTAATATCGTCTCTACCCATTGACGGCTCTACCGCATTATCAAATATTACGGAAAACTGCACATAATCTCTGCCTTGCACAGGCTCGTACTGTCCTGTAACATCAGTAATTACCGTAGATACTGTTGTCGTATATGATCCGTTCGGCCATACTATATCACATAATAACGCACCTAAGCCCGTAACCCATTCGGCTTTAAATTTCGCTTTCATTGCTGCTATCGCTGCTGTCGGTGTCATATTGCCTCTATGCTTTTAAGATTGCGTGATACATCAGGTTGCTCGCTCCGTCTGGCGTATAGTCTGTAACCGATTCTATCATATAAGTTTTACTGCCGAATGTAATTAAATTAGTCGGCTTAATTACTACTGATGAATAAATATAACCTACTGTCTGTAATGTACCTACTACCTCGCCTCCATAACTTTCAGTCGTTTCTTCTAATACTCGCTCCGGCACTTTACACATTTTAACCGTAGTGCTTGTAGTGCCATCGTTATAAGTAGCATCTGCGCCAAACTTGGTTATCAGTCTTAATGTCATTGCCTGTAATGAAGAATAGTCCATTACGACCTCTCAAGATAGTTTGTATTTAATATGTACGGTCTTAATAAATTATCTGCCGCAGGTACTATCGGATAACTATTTCCGCCTGAACTGCCTGCATAACTGATGTTGCTTTCTATTGCACCTACTTTTTCTTTTATTGACGATATATTACCTTCTGTATTCGATATGCTGATAGCGATTAAATCATTCGATAATGCGTAATAAGTATATAAACAAGCGGCCTTAACCAAATTAGCAAATATTTCCGTATTCTCATATACTCCATCTTCAAGTATTTCTCTTGGAAATTCCGTAGTCTGATCTTCGTCATATTTAGTTCCAATGTAAGTCCAGCGCATGTCTATATAATCGCAACTTTGTATGAGTTTCCCATTTATAGTAGCGTCACTATATGCTGAAATTACAAGTCCTCTATCTGCACAAAATGCCTTGAAATCTACGAGGCTCACATAACTGTTTGCACTGGCGGTAGTTCCCGTATCGTTTTGAACATTGACAGCCATAATGACCTCCTTGTATAGATAGCTGTTAATACTTCAATATAATATCAATTTTATAGTTAGCAAGTATTATTTATGATATTTATCATAGGATTTAATTTTATTTGTTGTTATATTACAATAAAAAAAGGACTATGTATGAAGACATTTAATTCTGATACTAATTTCTCAATCGTATTACCAGGTGGTTGTAATGCAAAATGTAAATTTTGTTTTAATGTTAAACCTCCAATAGAAAGCCTGCCAATAGGATATTATTTAAGAAAATTAACTCAATGTTTGAATGAATTAGATAAGCAATTTTATCAAATATCGCTTACGGGGGGAGAGCCATTATTATCACCATATATTGATTTCGTTCTAAGCACGATATTTGGGTTTAAACACAAATATACAAATATAGTGCTAACAACAAACGGAACTCAATTACTTAATAAAATAGATATGGTTTCTTTAACAGTAGATCACATCAATATAAGTCGCCATCATTTTAACGAATCAGACAATAAAAACATCTTTGGCGGATCGTATAATGAGGATGACAAGTCGTTATTGATGGCTATTGATGAATACGGAAAAAGAGGAATTGACATATCTGTAAATTGCGTAATCAACGATAGCACTACTAAAGATTTTATTGATAATTATATTGAGTGGGGAAAATCCCTAGGAGTATATGCAATACGATTTAGAAAAGAAAATGGCGATTTAAAACCCACACCAGTAGAGTTAGAATATTCAGATTATAAAAATTTAAGGCATGGCGAATGTCCTGTTTGTAGAACTGATCTGCAAAGAATAAAAGGAGTATTAGTATATTGGAAATCATCTACATTAGAACCATCCGATATGATAAAAAATAAAATATATGAATTAGTATTTCAGCCAGATGGAAATATCTATGAAGATTGGAGCTACAATAGGATAGTTAATTTATATCCTGAAAAATTTCGTAATGTTTATAGGAAATCAAATAGAATAAAATCTAGTAATAGAAATTCATCTTGCGGAGGAAATAGTAGGTCATGTGGTTAAATCATTATAATAAAAAAAAGAGACTAATAATATGTCATTGATAAATTGGGGACATACTGGATGCCACGATGATTTTGATTTCTCCAGCGTAGAAAGGCTAAAGAAAACAAAAGAATTAGAGGGCATATTAGAATTACGCAATACGCTCGAAAAGTTAGCGCAAGCACATGGTGATAGTTTTTTCATAGATTATCAAGAAGAAATAAAATTACTATTGAATAAATATGTAATAAGACCTTATATTTCTAAGCAAAATATATCTAATGACATAACAGGCATTATAATATCTAACTACATGCTTAATGGAGAAGATAAATTAGATTCTGATAACTTACAAAAAGATATTCTGCAATACATAATGACATTGATTTATAAAGTTCAAAAAAATATTAGATAAATACACCACCCAATTATCGGCAATATTTGATCTTTATTGCCGTTTCTACCTTCTCAAAAGTAAACAAACAGTGTTACTTATCCCTGCCAAAAGTAATGTTATAGTATGACGCATGGACAAACGCATGGACAACAATGTCCATGCCGTATATTGCACTTTTGTATGATTTATGCTACATTAACTACATAATTCAATGATAATGTGTAGTAAATTGCACACATTGTTGATACTTGCATATAACTATATACAATTTGTTCGACTTAACCGCACGATTGTACGATTTCAGTGTACAGATTGTCCGTATAATGTCCGCTTTTTGTCCGATATTTAGCTTATAATTAAGACGAGCCAATTTAATAAAATAAAAAAGGCTACCTTTTTAAAGTAGCCTCACAACCGCTAATCCTAATTTAAAGTCAAGCCTTATTTCGGATCGTCCGCAGTCCACCTCCGCAATTTGGCGGATTGTCTATAATGTAATAATAATTTAATTGATTTGCAAGTTATTTTTTCGCTAACAGTGGCAAACGCTCATTAAAACGAGCATTAGCCTTGACCGTTAGCTCATTTGTTTTCATTTCTTTCATTCTCCAATTTAGTTATTTTTCTTAGATTTGTCAAGAGTTTTTATTTGCGCAAAGTGTTATTTTTCGACATCTATTGCAGTTTCCTCCTTTCTGTTTAATTTCTCAATTTCGATTATTTTACTAATTACCTCATCGCATAATTTCCGTATCTGCTTATAGTTCGGATTATCTTCTAAAATATTGCATTGCAGTCCCCATCCGAGATCGTCTGAGCAATAATATACATTATCACTCTTAATCATATTGTCGCCCTCAAATGGTGTGTTGAAAAATATCTCGTAATATATTGATTTAGCGTGTGGTGTCTGCATTCGTGTCCTCCATCATCTTAGTTGTCATATCAAAATAATATTGACTGCACTTAGTGAACTCGAATTTCTTAATCGAGCTTAACGCATAGCCCGTCTTGTCCGACATCTGCCTTCTGCTTAATTTTAATATTTTCTCTCTGCGCATTTTAGCTACTCTGCCCATCCATGTCCCAAATGGATCATACACGCATCCACACGATTTACATCTTAAGCCAATATACGAGCTTTCAAGTATAGCTTCCTTACAACAGATTAAGCATTTAGATTTCATATTTAATTCAGGATATGTGAAAAACGAATCATTTGTGCAAATGTGTATTTCGGTCATTTTAACAGCCTCGCTAAATTCTTCTTCTGATTTACTTTAGTTATCTTGGTTAATTCCGCTATTAAAGCTAATATTTTCTCTTTGCTCGGTTCTGGCATATTGTTATTACCGCTGTCCGCACCTATATTTACCTGCTTAGGATTTATCCTGCTAATTATTTCTACCAATTCAGCTAATCCGAAATCCAATATAGGCTCGATAGTAACATAGGTATCTACTACTTTACTGATTTCTATCATCGCTTGCATTCTGTCAAGCACACGAGGCGAATTTCTTTGTATTTTGGCATAGTAATAATTACTTTCTATTGTTGTGCAGATGACGCATTTATCGCTAATAACACAAGCGTCTATGTAATCAAGTATTCTACCTGGATTCTTCGTCTGCAATAAATATTTATTATCGTACTGTTCCATGTGATGCAGTGTCTTCCTGATCCACTCATCCGAAATGTCTTTAGCAAACATATCGCAACTCGATCCTACAAATATAAAATTGCCATTACCCAAGTTTGTCTTTAGTTCTGATTCGTCAAACCTTACTGGCTTTTGCTCGCCAAATTTCTTCATATAACAATACATACAGTCGTGATAGCATTTACCTTTAATTGTATTCCAAGTGTGAGTAACGAAATCGTACATATTGCCTTTAGATATGTTAAGGCTCATTTAATTCCTCACTATCTGAATAAGGCTTTGCGACTAAAGGAGTATTGAATAAATTGTCAGTATATTCCTGCGAATAAACACTATATGCTTTCCTGCCGCATTGCTCGCATTCAGTATAATATATCGTACCTGCAAACCGTTCTTCCTGATACCTCTTAACCGATCCGCCACAACTGCATCGCATCTCGCCCATATCCTTTTTTGGATTAAAGAAGCTGTCAAGTTCAGGATCAGCTTTTACTTGCTTAAATTGATGGCGTTTGCAACCAAATATAACTACGAGTAAGTTGATTGCGATTATTATTAGTATTATTGACCAAATCATTTATTCCTCCAATCGGCTATTTTTTTAATTTCTCGTGCCTTATCAAACACATCAGCATTATCAGTAAGCATAAGTTTTTCAGACTTACTCTTAATTTCGTCAAGCAAATCCTCATAACATTTCATACTATCCATATCCATTCTCCATACACCAACTTTCATCAGTTCTAATCTCAAAATTTTGTTATCGAGTTTTAATTTACTATTCTCAGATTCTAATTTTCCTGTCAATTCCGTTTGATCTACCGATTCCTGTAATAATACATTTATCATATCGCTCTGTTCAAGATAATTCGCTCTTAGTGTTTTGTTGAAAGATTCCGACTTGTCATTTTTCATAATAACCCCGATTGTTACGCATTCCGGCTATCTTGCAGTCTTTATCCCACTTTTTCAGCTTTTCAAGCCTGATAGCATTGATATAATTTAGCGTGCAATATGCCATTAAAGCCATATAGATCAGAGCTATTAAGTACATTATATATGTTAACATACTATCACCTCATCCCACGCCAAATCGTCAGATTTTATAATTCGTAAATTTCTGAATTTTATTATACCTTGTCTATCCCTACCAAATACAATGCCATTCTGTTTGTGTGCCAGAAAAAAATTACCTACCAAGTCATTTAATTTGCGCCATCCGTTATTATGTAGTATGAGTATAGTAGGATTGTCCGCATCGTGTATCGCAAGATCAATTCGTTCCGCTATGTTAAGCATATTAGTCCTTTGTTGTTTTATTAGCCATCGCCATCGCCATAGCCAGAGCCATAGCCAGAGCCATCGCCAGAGCCATAGCCAGAGCCAGAGCCAGAGCCATCGCCATCGCCATAGCCAGAGCCATCGCCAGAGCCAGAGCCAGAGCCATAGCCAGAGCCATCGCCAGAGCCATAGCCAGAGCCATAGCCAGAGCCAGAGTTTAGTTTTTCCATACCTTAACTCCGTCTAAGTTTGACAACGCTTTCTGAGTAAGCGGTATCGTTTCAATCACATTAACAATTTCGATGGAATTTACAATCATAGATATTTTAGATTGTGAAGAGTCTTTTACCCCTTCCATAGCTAATTGAGATAACGAAGCTGCTCCATACCAGCACCATATTCTTCTTGAGTTTAAAAGTGTTACAACCTTACCAGATTGTGTAAATTGCTCGCTTTTCAAATATCCGTAATGAACCCCCGAAGCATACGACCTAATTAAAACAGGCTGTAATCCATCTGTTTTTTCTGCTATTTGATTTAAACTTCCCTTTTTCACATACTCAACACCGTTGATTGTGATCGTTTCGATTGTATCTTGTTTTTCAGCCATTTTGATTCTCCTTTTTTTTATATTTCTTTTTAATCGTATATATTATTTTGTGTTAAGCATTATAATACTCCTTATTAGCTTTGATTATAGCGTATATCTGCTTAAGCGAGTCGTAATCCATTTTACTCCACCTGACCCTATTCGTCATAAATTGAGTGTATTTCTGTATTGCGTATTCCTTTTTAATTACATCATTTTCCAGATAATACGAATATGGACTCCATGCCGGACTGGGACTTATTTCCACATAATTCGCCTTCGATCCTTCTTTTATATCTATCCTATATTTACCTTTTTCCGAAAATGCGAATTTCTCTGTTACCCGTATTATAGTATCTATGCCGTAATACTGTCCCCTGCTTTCTGAATATATCCTGTCGCCTACTTTTAGCTTATCCATTATCTGTCCCTCTCCATTATATTGCTTGGGCTTATATCACCGTAATCCACATCGCCCTGGAACTCAGCATAACTCATGCCGTCGTGTTCAGCAGGATCGTACTTACCGCTTTTAAACGATTTCATAAAAAACTCCCTCAGCCTGTTATCCATGTCAGATTCCCGTATCCGCCTGCCCGTGTTCTTTATCTTTCTATGGCATTTCTTCATGTTGCGACCTTTGTTATAATTTTCTTCAGTTCTTGATCGTATATTTTTTTACTTATCAACATACCAGAACAATATCTATAACCATTTCTGCCATCTGCCGAACATACATAATCTTTCTGAATTGCATTCCATACTCCATCGCTTTTCTTTTTATATTCTTTACCACAACTCCAACATAACATTTTCATTTTTAATATCCAATTTTAAATTTTTAAATAATTATGTATTATCTACTTTCCTTTTAACAAACTGACCCTTCGCACTCCTGAATCGCCCGTAATACCGCTTCCAGCTTTCCTCGCTTGTATTTCCAATATGGCAAAACTCTTTGTGCGTTTCTACTGCATTTTTCTCTAATGTGCAGAGTTTTGGAACAACTAATCTAGCTGATCCTACCTTATATACTCTATTCTTACTCATCATCTTCACCTAGCTTTCTTATCATATTCTCTAGCTCTTCCCGATACTCGCTTATCGTCTTGAAACGAGAATCCCTGCCTTTAATACTAATATACTTATCATACTCCGTTGTCAGGAACTCTAGATAATATCCAATCACCATGTTTTCAGTCGGTTCTATCATATTTCCGCTATGCTCGCCATATAAAACCATTCCTGCATTACTCGCAAACCCGTAGCCCATTTCCGCTACCCATTTATTAAACTGATCCATTACATACCCCTTATATAATGTATAAACAACGATGCCGATAACAGGAAGCCCATTGGTATAAAATTATAAATCGTGTATTCATACTGATTCTTGCTGTTTAAAAATACATTTACTATGCCACTAATCAAATTGCCTATACTCAGTATTGATATTATAAGAAATAGTCCCCATAATATACATTCGATTATTATTAACATCATTCGTACACTCCTTTTATTTATGGTAAGTTAATTACTGTTTGCCAATTTCACAATGATAAATGTCATACATTTCTTAAATATTTATTGCACTCCTCAACAAGACTTTTATTCCCCGAAACATATTCTACACGATCAAGCATACCGCCTGTATAAAGTAATATGTCCTGATCGCTCTTTATACATACATACCGGGTCTTCCTATCGGCAGTCCAACCCATCTTCCTAAAACATTCCCACTCGAGGCCATGTTCCCGGCAGTACCGCTGGTAGTCGTTGAAATTGGAGCAGATTAACGCTATGATTTTCATTTGTGCCTTCTCGCTTTTTAAGGTAATATATCATATCTTTATAAATATTACAATGATTTTTATCATACTTTGCCGTTCTCTGAATGAATTTCCAAAATTACCAGTGTGGTATTTTGTAACCACCCATTCCCTTCTATATATATAAGGGTTGCCCGATAATGCCCCAAATCACGAGAATTATCAGCCGTTTATGCGATCTATCCGCCAAATATGTCCGCAATTATGCGATTCCGTTATTATTTAATCGTGCCAACTAACTATTCAGACATTCAATAGTTGTTCCCTTAATCGTTTTTCCAGATACCCTGTGGGGTTTATTCCAACTACTCGTATTATTATTGTTAATTAAGTAACTTGGCGTACATATAATCTAACTTATTATACAGATACAGGCTTGTTTCTTGTTCCCTTTTTCAAAAATCCCGTGGGTGCTACTGCGACTACCTGACCGAAAGTACGCCCTGCCCTCCAAACAGGGGGGGGCATCGCTTAAATTATAATCATTACAATTAAATTATACAAGTTTACATAATATTTATTATACGACATCAAAAAATCAAAATATAGGCTTGTAATGATATAAAAACATAATCCGATCGAAAAAATTATCCTGGTTGTCAGTAATTGTCAGAAATCTTCAGAGTGTTAATCGTGCCTAAACACTTTTTTAATAAAATCTAAATTATAATCATTACAATTTAATAATAAATACTATTTACGCACTAAATTATAATCATTATAATTAAAAGGGGGCGTTTTGATATTTTAATTGAGAAGCTGTTTTTTTTTCTCGTATTGTAAAAAATGAAATACACACATATATAGAATGCGTTTTGCATTTGGCATTGTTGAAAATATTATGGTAATATTGGCGTGCCTAGTGATTAGCATAGTTAATAGATAGTATATACACTATATAAAATCTATATAAAGATAATTTTTATGATAGTGTCAAATGCAAATATATATATATAATATTATTATTATGTAATTTACAACACGCTTGTTTTATTAGAATTAAATAATTGTTTTAAATTCCGCACTTTTAAACTTTCGAGTCGCTTAACTTTTTAATCAGCTAATCATTATTTTATTCGGTCGCTTAATTTGCAAGATCATATATATATAATGAATATCTATATAATATAATAAGGTTAAATAATAAGATGTATGAATAACTTAATTTGATTAAATAGTTAAAATAATACTTGACATTGTGACTTTTTATAGTTATATTGTACTTGTAAATTAAAATTAAAAAACGGGAGTAAAAAATGAAAAAACAAACGCAACATGAACGCAACAAGTCATACAAGCAATATATCCTTTCTTGTATTGACAGCGAAGCTTACGAGGTAACAACAACAACGGAACAAGAAAAAATTACTTTCTTGTTTGAAACATTTAAAAAAGAACATTGGCAGAAAGATCATCAGAAATACTATGATGATGATATTAAAAGAAGTTTTACGGACTGGTTAAGAGGATTACCTTCAGTTTTTACTATTGAATTCGAGAACTACAAGATCATCGAACTTGCGGAAAAAATAAACGGTGAAACATACGAGACAGAAAAAAGTCAAGATAAAATACTAAATAATTACTGGCGGTTTATTACAAATCATTGTTTTATGATGTTTTTTAAATATAACTTATTGGAGGCTTAAAATGATGTTTATAATCCTGGTGCTGTTCGGACTGTTTTATATGTACGAGCGCAAAAACTAAACAAGATCAAAACAAAAAAAAACAAAAAAAGTGAGGATTGAAATGAGTACAAAAAAAACAACAATTAAAAGCTACCTGCCGGCATTCAGTGGTTTTTATGGCAGTTATTACGAGTCAAACGATGAAAGTTTTGTGGACTCGGAAGTGGATTACATAAACGAAGAGCGCGCAAAACATAAACTGTCTGAATTGCCGGCCGGCGTTATATCTGAAGTTTTGTATAATGCAATCGATTACAGCGCATATTACAAAAAATGCGCTGAGTTAATCCATACGGAAGTTGAAAGTCGCTTAATAAATAAAGGTTATATTCTAGGGTCTAAATTTGATAATCTTTACAGCCCGAAAGAGTACAATTTTCACAACGACTCAATAAATTGTACCTTTGAATTAGGACTGGTTCAAAAAAACAAAATAACAAAAGATATATTGAATAATCTTGACAGTTTTAAAAAGTATTTAGAAAATCATTTTAAAAGCCGTTCTGGTTTTATTTCTTTTTATCCTTACGAAGTTGAAAATTGGATTAGCGGAAAAAAATTAAATATAGAATGTTTTGAGAATGCAGTCCGTTTTAATGCGTTACTAGATTTTTTATTGTTATTAGATGGTGAAGAAATTGAAAGTTATATATATGAGAATGTAAACGGTAATATATATATGAGTGAATTTATTGAACCTGGTATATATAACAAATTAACTGAACAAGAATATTGTAATAATTGCGGAAAGTTCAAAAACGAATGTATTTGTAAAGAATTGAAAGTAAAAAAAGCTATTGAAGAGAAATATAAATATAACGATAAACCAATAATATTATTTTTAAGTCAAAAGGATAAATCAAATGAAAGTAAAACCAGTAATAACATTAACAATCAAAACACTCTTAATAGTAGTAATATTAAGTAGTATTGTAATATTAAACTACATAGCTTATAATATGATTACAAGCGTTTGGATTGAATAATGATATATAATAGCTTAATAGGTTAGTTTGTGAGTTAATAGCGTTAAAACAAGTAATAAACGCAAATAGTATAAATAGCTATAAAGGGGCATAAAATGAGTATAACAAGATATATATATATAAACGGCGGTTCCTGGTTCCGAAGTCCAAACTTGACTTTATAAGCTCTTATATAATTGACTGGTATGATAAATTGATTAAAGATATTAGTATGATCTAAAAGTATTAAAGGATAT